>Ga0074045_10000959_pt1 | contig 28311 bp, 24 predicted proteins | sample BogForMeECP23OM2_FD_94442 | JGI IMG/M metagenome (GOLD analysis project Ga0074045, IMG submission 94442) | Bog forest soil microbial communities from Calvert Island, British Columbia, Canada - Bog Forest MetaG ECP23OM2 | ecosystem: Environmental > Terrestrial > Soil > Wetlands ...
CGGCGGACTGTAGGAATCTATCTCGCCAGCGCTGCCTTCCTTGGCGGTATATGGATCGTCGGGCTTCAGATAATTCCGCAGATAATCCAGCACTTCAGGGTAGCACCGAACGAACTTCCTCTCGAGAGTCCCTACCTGGAAAGGAACATAAAGTTCACAAAGGAAGCCTATGGGCTCACAAATGTCGCTGAGATAGAGTTTCCCGTCAACCCCTCCCCAAGCGGAATTCTCGCACAAAGTGACCTGACGATCATCAATGGCATACGGCTCTGGGCACCGGATATCCTCAAAGCGGTAAACGACCAGACTCAGTTCATACGCCTCTACTACAATTTTCCCGATGTCGACGTCGATCGCTACATGCTTAACGGTAAGCTCACCCAGCTCATGCTTTCACTGCGGGAGTTGAACATCAGTCGCCTCGCCGCCCAGTCAAGGACCTTTCAGAACGAAACGATGATTTACACCCACGGCTACGGAGATGTTGCCGCTCCCGTAAACAAGTTCACTCATGAGGGGTTGCCTGAATACTATATAAAAGACATCCCGCCCATCGCGTCCTATCCCGAACTCAAAATAGACCAGCCACGGATCTACTTCGGCGAAGAGACCTTGAATCATGTCTACGTCAACACCAGGCTTAAGGAGTTCGACTATCCAAAAGGTGACACCAACGTCCAAAATACCTATTCTGGCAAGGCGGGAGTGAAAATCGACAGCTTCCTGAAGAAACTCGCTATCGCCATGCGGTTCGATGGACTGAGACTCTTCACCACCCAGGAACTCACTCCCGAAAGCCGCATCCTCTTCACGCGGGACATTAATCAACGAGTGCGTACGATTGCACCTTTTCTCACGTTCGATAGCGATATGTACCATGTGATAGCGGAAGGAAAGATCTACTTCATCTGGGATGCTTACACGACCGCAGAGACCTACCCTTACTCACAACCGATTATGGAAAAAGCAAATTATATACGAAACAGCGTCAAGGTTGTGGTCGATGCCTATGAAGGCTCGGTAGACTTCTACATTGCTGACAAAGCCGACCCGGTCATTCAGGCCTATGCCCGAGCCTTCCCCTCTCTGTTTAAACCCTTCGATGCGATGCCGCAATCGTTGAAGAGCCACGTGAGATACCCCGAGGACCTTCTCGCCGTCCAGAGCCATCTCTATGCGATCTATCACATGGCGGACCCCGGCGTATTCTATAATCGCGAGGATGCCTGGGAAATATCCCGAGTCGCCGTACGACAAGAAGAAGCACAGCCTATTCTACCCTATTATCTGATCTCGAAGCTTCCCGACTCGGACAGAGAGGAGTTTGTTCTTACCCTCCCATTCTCTCCTTATAGCACTGATAAGAACAGTCCGAGGAATAACATGGTGGCCATGATCATGGCGCGGTGCGATGGTGATAAGTACGGCAAACTGATGCTCTTTAAATTTCCGAAAGACCGCCAAGTCTACGGGCCGCTCCAGATTGGTATCCGCATTAATCAGGACGAGACCATAAGCAAGGACCTCACTCTCTGGAACCAGCAAGGAAGCCAGGTAAGGTTCGGGAACCTCCTCGCCGTGCCGCTTTCCGGATACCGTCTCATGTATGTTCAGCCTATCTATATACAGGCATCGGTGGGGAAAATGCCTGAGTTAAGAAGAGTCGTGGTGGTGTTCGGTGATCAGCTCTCTTACGGTGCATCCTTTGAAGAGGCCCTGAGCAAATTCTTCCCGCAGATCGCCGGTTCTGCGAGCGTAAACATCGTAAAACCTGCAGCAACAAAAGAGGAAAAAAAGGCGGAAAGAAAAGATCTCGTTGCTACCGCAGCCAAGGCCTTCGAGAATTACAGGAACCTTATGGGTAAAGGAAAGTACGAAGAAGCGGGAAAGGCACTTGAGGAACTCGGGAATATCCTTAACCAGATGAAGTAAGCATATATATAGCGGCTATCCTTTAATTTCAGGGTGATAGCCGCTATACAAGTTTCCATCGGATATTTCAACAAATTTCCATAATTCTCTCTTCTCGAGATTGATAGTACTGAAGGTGTTACGGTATCCCTTTTTTGAGCAGTATTCTTGGCCTCAAAGTCCAGAAAAACGGCGACAACACCCCGGAAGGAAGAGTAGACGATAAATCTTTTCACTGTTTGCTTATTACACTCATAATCAGCCATTCCTCCGGCTTCCTACGAAAAAATACTGGTAGTTCCAATGGGACTCATTAATCGGAATCTTCATCGTGATTTGGCTCCAAGTGCATGATCGACTGCAGATTTCCAAAGTTGGCCTGTCTTAAGTAGTTTTCTGTTTGCTTTCTCAACTCAACCCAGATAGGGTGCACGGTGCAAGCAACGCTCAGACCACATAGTGCCTTATCAACGGCGCATTTATTGATGGCAAGAGGACCCTGCATTGCTTCGATGACATCCAGTATGCTTATTTCCTCAGGCTTCCGGGCAAGCCGGAAACCGCCTTTGACACCCCTGAAAGAGATTAAAAGATTCGCCTTCACGAGTTTCTGCGTAATTTTGGCTAGAAAGGTCTTTGGGATGCGCATTTCCCGTGCGATCTCATCGACCATGGTCACATGCCCTTTCTTTCTGGACAGATGAAGAACGCACCTTATTGCATAGTCTGTTTCTCGGGTAATTGTCACTATGAAGACCTTCTTTATGCTCTTTTGATAAAGTTTTACCCGTAGCGGGAGTTCTTGTCAAGAAACTTTTAAGATATGTCAAGACGACATGAAACACTGTGACCCAATAAACTCAATTTGCTCCGGCATCTTCCATGATAGTTCGCTCATTTAGCTCGTATCTGACGCTTTCCACTATGACTCTGAAAGAAGTGATCACGCTTCGGAGAAATGGTGACGATAATTCAGGGTTCTGTCTTTGCATCTTTCCCCCGGGCAACATTGCCTTTGGCCGCCACTTGATTTTTAGGATGAGCCGGCCAGACAGTCCCGTGGTATCGAGAAAGCTTTTGTAATGAGAGTGGAAAGAATGAGGCATTTGACATTGAGTATGAGACAACCAAGCAGATGGGAAGAGCTCAATCTGGCCGTGCAGGGCAGATATCAAGGGGCTTGTTTCTGCGGACCCATATGGTTACTCCATAAAAGGCTTATCAATGTCCGCGGTGTGCAGAACGCTGCATTTTGGTTTTATTCTCCAAAACCACAATCCTTGCAGCTAGAACAAACTTCTTATGAACAGTCGACCATATGACCTTGTTTCCACCCGTTCATCACATATTATTAATCTCCCCGTGTCATTCTTCGAACGAATCAGTCTCCCGACTCCCTGCTTGAATTTCAGAATGGCTCGAGGAAGCTGGTATTCCTTGAAAGCTTTGCCGCCTCTGTTGGCAATGTCTTCTAATCGGGCCATAGTTATTGGCTCATCCGGGGCCTCAAATGGAATCTTTGTGATGATCACACTTCTTAATGAGTCTCCTTTGACATCAACACCCTCCCAGAATGAATCCAGTCCAAATATAATGCTGTCATTCTTGCTTCTCATGATTTCGAGCATTGTCCTATTTTGCAACTCTTCTCCTTGAATCATAGGAGTTAACCCTAGGCTTGACAGTGAATGCGCGGTCAGTTCGCGCGTTTTTCTCATTACATCTCTCGACGTAAAAAGCACGAGGATGCCCCCGCGTCTTCGCGCTGCTTCTTCGATGATTATACTGGCGAGCTTAGCTATATCGCCCTCACCCCTCAACAAATCAATACCTCTCTTAATTTCTATCTCCACCTGTTCTCTCAGGTTAAAGGGAGAGGGAACCGACAACTTCTCGGAGTTTTCAAGACCTAGCATCCCCGTGGTAAATCCAAAATCACCCGAAACTGAAAGAGTGGCTGAGGTGACTATGATCGATCTGTATCTTGGTATCACATTGTTGATCATGAAATCTCTAGGATATAGAGGCGACATCCTAAGTACAATTCTTGAAATACCTATTTCAGCCCACCTGACGAAATCTGTCATGCCCTCCGCAAAGAGCTCCAGTGAATCGGCAAATGACGTGAGCTTGAGCATTTCAGATTTCAGCTCTATTTCATGGTTTTCTTCAAAAAGTCCAAGGGTGGAAATCTTGATATTATCAACGAATGCCTTAATTGAAGCGGACATATCTCTCATCATACGTTCCAGTCCAAATAGGCCTTTTATCATTTGTTTGTCCCTTAACTCCCCTCTCACTTGGCTCCATAACAATGCCATTTCTGTTTTCAACGATTGCAAGGGGAAAAACAAATGATGAGAATTACAGAGGAGACCCTTGTATTTTTCCCTTTCGTCAATCCTTAAGAGTCTGTTGAGGATTCTTTCGAATCCCCAGTTTGAAAGGCTGATACCTATCTGCTCAGAAAGGACGTGCTCCAGCGCGTGTCCCTCATCGATGACAAGTATGTCTGCCAGAGGCAGTATCCTTGACTCAGCCGGTAGCATTTCATTGATGCTTATTAGTGCATGGTTGGCGACAACAATCTGCGCAGTTTCCCATTTCTTTCTGGCCTTAAAATAAAAGCACTTATGATAGAATGGGCATTTCTTGCCAGTACACGCATCGGAGTCTGAGCACACTTTATCCCACAGATCTGATTTCCTAAATGCGCTATCCTCTCTATCTCCTGTCTCCGTCTCGGTTGACCAGCAAAGGATCCCCCTATATTCACTCTGAGCATTTCCTTCTTCTTGTCTATAGGCGTTTAGGCGTCTCAGACATAGGTAATTGCCCCTGCCTTTTGCAAGGGCATAATTAATCTCTTTGGACAATGACAGAACACGCAGGTCCTTCGATGTAAGCTGTTCCTGCAGGTTTATTGTCTTTGTGGAGATTATCGCCCGTTTACCTGAAAGAATTATCGGTATCAGATAAGCGAACGTCTTCCCTGTTCCAGTTCCGGCTTCCGCTATCACTATGCCGCCCTCGTCGATTATTTTTGAGCATACCTTCATCATCGCCACTTGGGAAGGCCTGACCTCGTAGTCTTCCATCGAGGATGCAACGCTCTCCTCCAAGAAACTTGCAGCCCTCTGATGAAGATCTGCATTTCCATCCTTATTCCAGTCAGAGTTTCCCTTTGCCATATTCTCTAGTTTAATCAAGATAGTGCCCTCTTTGCATCACCACGCTCCAAGCTGTTGGGTGAAAAATCCTTTTTTGTGAGATCGGCCGCAACAGCAGGTAGATTAGAGCGAAGGCAAAAAGCTGGAACTCTCAGAAGGGGACCCACAGGGGAGTGGTTGCTCTGTGTTGGGTTTGCGGAAAACTCAACGCTATCCTTTCCGACGACGGCATTCGGACAGGAGTGGATATCGATCAAATCAGGAGTGCCCAGGTCTCCGTCGGAACGGATGTTCGGATAAGAAGCAGGTTGATGCTAACATCCTAGCTCAAATGACGATTATCCATTTCTTTTGCTTTACAACACGCTTTCCCTGTGGAAGACTGGGGTCTCCTAAAACGTTAGATCTTTCTTCACAATTGGTGAGTTTTGCCTCCACAAGCACCCGACACTTGCCAAAATTTGTGAAACAATGTTCCTCCATCTCCGTAATGCTGGGGGTGTAAAGTGTCTTAAAAGCTGTGCAGATGCCTAAATATTCTTCATAAAGATTGGGACATACCATCGAAGCATACCTCCCTGTCTATGGCAGACAATTTGTATTATTGTTATCACCGATAAAGACATTTTTTTTAAAAAAAGGTTTAATGGATCACTTTTATCGGTCCATAATTAAGGTGGCGGGATACCATTGGCAGTCTTGACTAATCCGCATTGACCAGTTTGTGCAACGTGTCACTGCTCAAAGTGTCATGCGAAGATGATTATAGGATGCGCAATCGGCATGTCTTTAAGAGGGTGCGACGGCTTGTAACGTCTTGCACGGTTCACATAATATGCCATGAGAATCATATATTGAAACACTGCAATTACCAGCTATGAAAGGGTTTGCCTTGCTTGAAACAGCTTGAATTGGCAATCCATGTCGATAAGGAAATCCTTGAGAAAAGAATCTTTGTAAAAAAGCTCATCCATTTTTTTAGACCGATAAGCATTTCATTTCCCCCCGGGGTAGTTGTCCACAAATTATCTGTAGTAACAAATGGGAGTTCAAGCTACTCCTGAAGAATCGGAAGAAAGATATCAGCCGTCCTTCGGGATCTGTCAGGGCTTTAACAGGTCTGGGATCGCATCTTTGAGGTCTTTAAACTGGTCCATTAGTTCAATGAGTTCGTCTTCGCTATAGGAATACATGAGGTTAGCATAAAATACGTGGGGGATATTCTGCACAGACTTTAACTTATTCATCTCCTCGCCGATGGTCTTGCCCTCAATAGTCGCCACGATCCTTCCGGTTTCATCATGGAAGTGGACCTCGCAGCCTGCAAAGGAGTTGATCTCCGCAGCTACGTTCCGCAAATATTCGGGAGATGTCTTAACGATAATACTGGACACATTCATTGGCCTCTCCTTTCAAAGTATAAAAAAAAATCATTCCAGACTTACACCTTCGTTTAAGGTGTCGATAAGGTTAGAACCAGTCTTTCCCCGCCTATCTCTGAATTCACTTTTAAAAGTATTTTTCACGGGAGGGGTCAGGTGGACCTGCTGCACATGACACTGCATGCAGTTGTATCGCAGCAAATCGAGTTTGCCTTTCAAATATTCCCCTGTTACCAGGTTCACAAGGTGGGACTTCGGGATCGCTGTGGCGCCGTTGCCTGGGGCCGCCCCGGGCATGTGACAATCCATACAAATATTGTTCGACTTATCAACCGGCGGCATGCCTGTGATATCGTGGGGAATAAGAGGCGGACTGTTTTCGAACGCCCTTTTTATTTTCTTGCTCTCTCCAGGTTGAGTCGTGGGATATTCGCCGTGTTCCGGCGTCACCTTCTCTTCATCGTAAAGTGATTCTTTTCTGATCCCGAGCTCTTCTTCCGTTATCTCTTTGGGTTGCTTTGTTTGAGCGATCGCTGTTTGGCTGACCAGAAGCATAACCGCTGCCAGACCAACTGCAGCGAGTTTATTCCTATCTATCCAAAGCATATTTTCCCTCCTCACCTGATTTGTGGCAACTTCCTGATCACTTTACGGTTCTGTTCTTTCATGCCCTGTATACCATTACCGCACATTTTTTATAGTCAGTCTCCTTTGAGATCGGACATGTAGCGTCAAGGGTCACTTTATTGATCAGAACGTTCTCGTCAAACCAGGGGACAAAGATCAGACCTTTTGGTGTGTTGTTTCTGCCCCTCGTCTCAACTCTGGCCTTTACTTTACCTCTCCTGGACTCTATCCAGATGAGTTCGCCCTGCATCAGGGCATGTTTCTTTGCGTCTTCGGGATGCATGAAACAGAGTGCCTCGGGTACGGCCCGAAAGAGTTCCGGAACCCTCATGGTCATTGTGCCACTGTGCCAGTGCTCCAATACTCTTCCTGTGCAGAGCCAGAAGGGATAATCTTTATCAGGTACTTCCGGCGGCTCCATATAATGTCTCAGGAATATCTTCGCCTTGTTGGACAACGTGGTCTTTTCCGTCCCTTTGGGTCCCAGGAGGTCTCCACTGGGCAGTTCCTTAAAGGCGGCGCCGTAAAAGGCAAACTTACCGTGGTTCGCCGCTCGTGCGTAGGGGTCGTATTCAGAGTTAAATCTCCAGAGGGTCTCTTTGCCGTCGACAACAGGCCATCTGAGGCCCCGCACCTTGTGATAGGTATCGAAATCGGCAAGGTCGTGGCCATGTCCAAGGCCGAATTTTCTGTATTCTTCCCAAAGATATTTTTGCAGAAAGAAGCCATAACCCTTAAATCCTTCAACATTCCTCTTGTCTCCGGAAGCCTCGCTGTTGAGGTGTTGCGCACCGATGGGATCTGGCCATTTGAAAGACTTCGCATCTCTATTCGCAAAGAGGACGTCGAACAGGGTATCGCTCTCTTTATATCCCAATTGTTTTGCCTTATCCAGTACATTCGGAAGGGTCACTTTTTCGGTGATTGTGTGCTCTTTCCAGACTTCCGCCAACGTCACCTTCTTGGAGAATTCAACGATCTGCCACGTGTCCGACATGGCGGAGCCCACAGGAGTAACCTGCTGCTTCCAGTGCTGCGTCCTTCTTTCGGTATTCCCGTAAGCACCCCACTTTTCGAAGATCATGGCACTCGGCAATATGAGATCTGCAACCTTGGCGCTTATCCCCGGATAGGCCTCCGAGACAACAATGAAATTGTCCATCTCTCGGGCGGCCTTTATCCAATGGTTCGCGTTAGCGGTATTCTGCCAGGGGTTATTCACCTGTACCCAGACCCACTTGATCTTGCCATCTTCGAGGTCCCGCATGATCTTGACGTAGTGCGAACCAACAACCGGGTTTATTGTTCCTTGGGGAACTTTCCAGATATTTTCGGCAATATCTCTGTGTTTTGGATTCGTCACAACCATGTCAGCCGGCAGCCTGTGGGAGAAGGTGCCCACTTCTCTTGCAGTGCCGCAGGCGCTTGGCTGTCCGGTGAGGCTGAAGGCGCCGTTGCCGGGCTGAGACTGCTTTCCAAGAAGGAGATGCACAGCATAGGCTTGCTCATTTACCCATGTCCCGCGGACGTGCTGGTTGAAACCCATAGTCCAGAAACTTACGACCTTCCTCTCTTTTTCCATATAGAGATCTGCGAGATTCTTTAATTTCTTCCTGAAAGCATCAAGGGTTTCGTCAGCATCCCCTTTTGCGAGTTCCGCAACGAAATCGAGGGTGTAAGGCTGCAGTCCTTTTTTGTAATCCTCAAAGCTTATCAGCCAATGGGCGTCCGCGTCGTTGATGTGCTTCATTTCGAGCTGTTCGCCAGGCTTCATGTTCAGATACCCGAGTGCCGTAGCCTCCTCTTTTGTAAGCACCTTGAAGGCCTCTTTACCCGCCGTGTCAAGTTCGGATTGTTTGTATTTTGGGTGGTTGACGACAGGTCGCAGACCGTATCCAATATCAACATAGCCGGTGGCGAATACGCAATTGCCATTCACGAAATTCCAGTCAATAGCTTCAGGCCGGTTATATACGATTTCGTGGGCGATATAGTTAAGGATGGCGAGGTCAGTGTTCGGCTTAATGATTATCTCGATATCAGCTATATTGGAACAGCGGTTGTTATAGGTGGAAATATTCACGACTTTCACTCTTTCGGGACTGCTCAGCCTTCTATCCGTTATCTTGGACCATAGGATCGGATGCATCTCGGCCATATTGGCGCCCCAGAGGACAATGGTGTCGGAGTGGTAAATGTCGTCGTAGTTACCCGCTGGCTCATCGATGCCAAAGGTCTGCATGAATGCCGCTACCGCGCTCGCCATGCAGTGTCTGGCATTTGGGTCTAGATTATTGGATCTGAAACCGGCCTTCATGAGTTTCGCTGCCGCATAGCCTTCCATGATTGTGTACTGGCCCGAACCCAGGACAGCGACGCCCGTGGGCCCCAGTTCCCTGTAATACTTCCTGAACTGTTCCGTCATCTCATCGAGAGCCTTCTTCCATGTAATCTGTTTAAACTTGCCTTTTTTATCGAACTCTCCTTTTTCATTAACCCTCAAAAGTGGCTGTGTCAACCTGTCGGCGCCGTACATGATCTTTGCGTTGAAATAGCCTTTAATGCAGTTGAGACCGGTGTTCACCGGAGCGGCAGGATCTGCCTTTACCGCGACAATCATATCGTTTTTTGTTGCGACCATAATGCCGCAGCCGGTGCCACAAAACCTGCATACCGCCTTGTCCCATTTCCAGCCCGCCTCGGTTTTCTTCACAACCCCGAACAATTCTTCGGGAACTGTCATGCCGGCTGCAGTCGCAGCGGAAACGGCAGCCGTGATCTTAAGGAACTCTCTTCTTGACAGTGACATATCCTGCCTCCTCGCCATTGGTGGTAACGCCTCTGGTCACTCTTTTATTTTGCGCTTTCCCCACCGTACCTCTCTTCATAAAACTTTTTTATCTTCTCGAGCTGCTCCTTGCTCATGCCCTTAAAATACCACTCATGCCGCACATCAGGCTCCACATACTTCTTCATAAGTTCACCGTATAGCTCAGGACCCGCAACATTTCTTACCTCAGGCAGGAATTCAGTGTAGAAACTTTTTGCAACGTCATAGATACCATGCCACCATGCATAGTCAGGACCAGACATGGCTGCACCATGACGTGCGCGCCTTCCCTCGTGATGCCAGAGCTCGTAGTAAATCCAGTCGAGCTTACTGTCAAAATCCGCTTTTGATATTTTGCCCTTGTCCTTGAGTTCTTTCATGATCTTCGTTGCAGGGCTCGCAAATTTGTCATCATAGAAATTCACGAGATTGTCGAACTGGTTATAAAATCCGTCGACAAAAGGGGCCGAATGGCAGCTGGAGCAAACATCTTTCATGTTCTCGCGGCGTTTATCCGCATTTTCGAGTTTCTTCGATATCGGAGGCCTGAGTGTCCAGCTTATTCTCGTTCCCACATCATGCGTTACGGGCTGGTTGGGTGTTGCGCTCATGTGGCAGGTCGCGCATGTCGGCGCGGCAGTGTAGTCTTTCCCGACGATCCAGGAATCATTGTGCAAATTCAACCGATCCTTGGTAGCTTCATAGAGAATGCCGTGCTTCGATTCCTGATAGACCTCAATCTGAGGATGGTCGGGACCAAGATGGCATTTGCCACAGGCCTGGGGCTCCCTCGCCTGAGCTTTTGAAAAGGCGTGTCTTGTATGGCAAGCTGAACATGAACCTTTTGAACCGTCTGGATTGATGCGTCCAATGCCGGTGTTGGGCCAGCTGTTAGTGTCGAGTTTTCCGTTAGCCAGCACCTTAACCTTTCCCCCATGGCATTGCAGGCAGCCAACTGCAACCGCCTCGGGCCCCGCAACCACTTCACCAAGGTAATTGTCCAGTGAATTAAGGATATCTCCCGCCATGGCGTGGTGGCTGGTTGTCATTTCCTGGACTTCTTGTGGATGACACTTTGAACATCGCTTGGGTGTGACAAGCACTGCTATGGTAAAGCCATAATGACTGAATGCATCAGGGTCTGTTTTCTCAGCCTGATGACAAGTATAGCAGCCAACTTTCTTTTTAGCATGCATGCTTATTTCCCATTCCTTCACGAATGATGGTGATTGCGCCGTGTGACACCCGACGCACTGCAGGCCCTCTTTGGAAACCTTGATATCAGCTGCTTCCCCCGTCCCCACGCCAAGAATGATTATTAAGCAAAAAAGCCAGAGAGCCGTTACCGATGAAAATTTTTTCTGCTTCATAAAGCCTCCTTTTCTAACGAAGTTTATCAAGTGATGAGTTGTTATGCCATGAGCCGTTCAAAGAAAACACTGTCAAATTTAGGCATCGTCTGCAAAATTATACTCGACAAATGGATAAATTGGAAGTGAGCCCAAAAAGTGCAATCGGCGTGAGATAATCTCCAAAAAAAGTTCTCCTTACGTATTAGAATTAATATGTTTGAATGATCATCAGCTCTAAACAAAAAAGCTACAATAATGTATGACTAGAATGTACCACAAACAACTGAATAAATAAAGCGTGTGAGACCCTTTGCCCAAGGGGTCATTTGCATTGCATGCCGTGACGGGGCTAGGCGCGCTAGAAAATAGCTGAAAAGCCAACCGAACCACATAAAACGACGGGCAGCAGAGGGATCTGGTAATTTCATCTTTCAGTTCAAAAAGCGTTAAGTTTGACAAGGAGGATGCGTTCCGGGAAAGATTTCTGCTCTGGAGATTTAGTGGCTGCCGGAAGGGCTAAACGGGGAGCAAAAAAGGAGGCCCTATGACGCCGTCGCAAGAGGAAGGCATTTTCCTTTTGGGCAAGGGTGATTTCCATGGCGATCTTCCCCGTTCTTATTTACGATTCTCTGATGCAGATGCTAAGACGTTACTTGAAGACTATTTGTATAAAGAGAGCAAGTACCACCGGTAACCACTCTCGGTCTCTATCAAATTCGACGACATATAGCACGAATATCGATTTGCTCGAAGCAGGCACCGACTTTAAGTCACTCTTGACTCTTTATTGTTGTTCTGCTTTTGTATGGTCAAGGCACTTCATTAGAATTTTCTTTGCTCGATAACCTCCTTAAGAAGTTAGGCATTGAATCAATCGTAGCGAACAGGTTTCTTTTCAAGAAGCATGACGCAAAAAAATGCGTTGGTCGGCGCGAATAGCCGGTTCGGGTATAGAAACGCAACTCTTACCCAATTAACTCAAATAATACCCGAATCAGCTCTGATTTTCAATCCTTAGCCTACAATTTCCCAATTAGAGTCAAATGTATTGTCATATGACGTATATACGAAACCCATGAGTTTTCCGACACCTGGAAGAACGCCCTCCTTGACACGCCAATAAGCTAGGTAAATCGCTGGGACCATGCGAGGTTCCGATGTTTCGGGGTCATCACCTTGAACATTTTGCCAGACTTCTTTTTTTTCCATTATCCGCCATAAAGAGCCATACTTTCTGCTTCTTACGGTTTGTCCCACTCTTGGCAACTTCCTCAATTGTACTACTGCTTCTTCTTGTTCAGTCATACCAATGCCTCCTCATGTGTTTATCTATACTTTACAGTCCGTTAATCAAAAAGCCACTTCTTAGCAGAAATGGTTTGGCTCGTTCCCACAGTTAAAGAGTGCGCCTTGGAGCGGCCAGAGCCCTAGCTTTCGCAGCACGTCTAACAGCAGACGCCCAACATTTGGAATACTATCACACTTCATCAGAGGTGTCAATTCAAATTCATGGTATGTTTGAAATTGACCGTCCGGTGGCGCCAGGTATCTTAATGAGAGAATATCCGCTTCCTTGATGGACTGCAGATGTCCGCTTTTTTGTTAGTTATCTGCAGACCAAAAGCTTAAGTCTGTACCCCGTCAAAGGCAAAGGTCAGTTCAGAGGATTCTACCCTATACCCCAAAGGGCAATTGAAGCAACTACTACTATTCTCAGGTCAAGATACCTGAAGATTTATGGGTAACATATGCATAGCTCCCGGGGATCCTCAGCGACAAGCCCTTTTACGCCTCAATTCGCACTGGCAAAGGTTGACCTGAATTTTACGAAGGTACACTCAAGCCCTCATTTCTCTCCTAAAGGCATTATTTTGTCAAACTTTCCACATCGCGGCGGTTTCCATCACAAAGTTCTTGAAGCTTCTTGGCGGGTGACCGAGTAATCTGGTCTGACGTCTGATGTCATCCGGAGTCGCCTTGAGGCCCTTGTCCTGGAAAAACTTATACATAAGCCTGAAGTCGAAAACCATCCAGGCTGGGAGAAATTTTAGTGACTGACGCTCCCATGCGTCGAGGTCGTTCCCTGCGTATGAGATGTCCTTGTCCAGAGCTCGGCTCCACGCTTCAGCAGTGATTTCCCCTGTGCAAACACTCGGTCCCACAAGATTGTATGTCTTTCCCTCATGGCCAGATGACATAAGGGAAATGGCCGCGGCCTCGGCGATATCGCGCACGTCCACTCGCGACAAGCCCAAGTCGCCAAGAGGCTGAGGGTAAACGCTGTAATTCAGCATTGCGTCCTTATACCAGTAGTCGTTCTGAAAGAAATTGTTTGGCCGGAGAATAGTGTAAGCGATCCCGGAGGACTTCACAACAGTCTCGATGGGGAGTTTCGAGCCAAAGTGAGGCAGATGGGGCGCCTGCTCCACGTTGTGAACCGACATGTACACGAGTCTCTTTACCTCAGCCATACGCATGCCATTTAACGCCATCAGGCCTTCATGCGTCTCTGTGGTGCTCACTGCGATGAGCATGAAGACGGCGTCGACATCCTTGAATACAGAACGCACCGTGCTTGGATCAAGTAGGTCCCCGATAACACCCTGAGCCCCTGTGGGGAGGCCTTTCGCCTTATCGGCGCTGCGCGTGAGCACCTGAACCATAACCTTGCGTGCGAGCAACTCCCGTACTACCTGGGAACCCACTGTTCCGGTACCACCAATAATTAGAACCTTCATGGTTTATTTCTCCTTCTTTAAATTAAGATTGTAGTAATGTCCTAAAGCTCAAGAGATCTCCTATTCATTTTAGTATAGTACACTTTTCTTGAGGAGGGAATCATCACTGTACGCTTAAACAATACAAATATTGCATCAGGTGATCGGACAGGAGAAAGCCTTAGTAGGCAAGTTTTAGCCTTAGAATCCCAGGCTGTGCTAAAAATAAGGCTGGAGATCACAATAAGGATTTACTTCTGGGAACTAACCTTAAGTCCACAGGCTATTTCCTGACGGGTGGTAAGAAACTGCTTCTTCAGGCTCGAGCACTCTTAAGAGAGAGCGAACGAGAAAGATAATTTGATGTAATGTCTATTGTGCGCATTAACCTGGGTTCATCCTCTTAACTGTGGTCCTTCATTATCAAACGCAGCCTTCCCAATAAGGACTCTTATCCGCATCTGTTATTGGACGGGACCGTTTTAAATATGCGGACTCATCAGGGGAAGAAAGAAGGTGGAGTTGATCGCATATCATCCTACATGCGCGTTTCTCAATCTGTTATCAAGTCTTTTTTAATCTATCCTGTGACCGCATAGTCAGTAAATGACTCAATTTCATCGATCGCCTCTTTCACTATCTCCCTGACATTGGCATTTTCATCTTCTTGAGCGCTCACAAGGAATGGCAGCGCATCCTTGTGTCTTATTATGCCGAGCAGATTTGCGCTGTCACCTCTGACTGTAGGATTCTTGTCTGTCAGATGCGAAGCTAGTATGGGGATGAGACGGACGAGAGACGTCTGGTTTAACCGTGCAAGTTCCTCCACGAGAACGGTCCCACCCAACCGTACCCGCACCCGTTCATCTCGTATCATGTCAGTTATAAAGGGATAAAGGCTTTCGTCGTGTTTGAACATATCAATGATATTATCGAGAAAGCCCTTCTCCATATAATCCAGAATCATTATCTTTAGTTCACTGTTATCCATGCCAGTCGTATCGTCGCCTCTTTCTCTGAAATATGTACTTCTCCGCGGAGAGTGCAGCCACGCACCCGTTCGCCGCGGCTACAATGACTTGTCGTACCTCTGTGCATGTCACGTCCCCGGCAGCAAAGACTCCTGGGAGGGATGTCTCCATCATCTTGTTGGTGACCACACATTCTTCTTCGGAAACCTCGACATTGCCCTGAAGAAAATCGACGATCGGCTTGCTCCCGTACAGATAGACAAAGACACCCGAAAGCTCGAGGGCGAGCTCACCACCACCGCTGTCACGCAACCGGATCCTTTCGACAGCTTCGTGTCCTTCGATGGATGTCACCGTGTGTCCGAGAATAATCCTGAGGGTATCCATCTTGAGGACTGGATGGTCATCTCTTACCTTAAGCTTTTGCGACGGAGCGATAAGATAGGTGGTTTCAGCAAAGCGAGTTAACACCCCTGCCTCTTTCACTGCTTCTTCAGAATCGCCAATAACGCAGACTGTTTTTCCTTTAAAAAAAGCTGCGTCACAAATGGCACAATAGCTGACTCCCCTGCCGAGGAAATCTGCTTCACCCTTTATCGTTGCCTTCCTGCCCATTGAGCCGGTCGCAACAATAACAGTCTTTGCCTGAAAGGTCCTGTCCATGGTGAGGACTTCCTTTATCTCGCCTTGCAGTGAACACCCGATAACTTGACTCTCGACATACTCCGCACCAAAAACGAGCGCCTGCTTTCGGAAGAACTCGAGCAACTCTTTGCCAGTCATCGGGTTTTCAAGCCCTGGATAGTTTTCTATAAGACTCGCATAGGCCAGGGAACCTGCAGTAGAGGATTTGTCGATGACAACAGTTTTCAGTTTTGCCCTCGCCGCATACTGGGCGGCGCTCAAGCCTGCAGGCCCGCCTCCAATAATGACCACATCATACAATGGTTCTGACATGAAAACACCTCCGCATAGTCTCAAAAGTACTATCCATTGTGAACAGAAACAAATACCTGATAACCTTTAAATTCCCGATCTGGCATTTACATTCGTGAGAACTGAAAATTCTTAATTCAGAAATACCTGATAATTTTATAATAAGTGTTCCTCTGCGCCGGTTTGAATCCAGCGCTTTTAATCGCGTGAACGATATCCTCCCGTGACACTTGGTAACTTACACCTGCAGCTCTTACTACGTTTTCCTCGATCATAGTAGAGCCGAAGTCATTAGCGCCAAATCTCAGGGCAACCTGCGCAAGTTTCAAGCCCTGAGTAACCCATGATGCCTGTACGTTTGGTATGTTGTCAAGATAGATCCTTGACAGGGCGAGCGCCCTCAGATAATCTACAGCGGTTGTAGGAAACAGCCCCGAACCTGTCCTTGACTTCCCGCTCTTCATCCCTAAGTCCTTGCTCAATTCCGTGTTCCCTGGCTGAAAGCTCCAAGGAATGAATGCAGTAAATCCTCCGGTTCTGTCCTGGAGATCCCTTATAACAGTGAGGTGTTCAATAATGTCTTCGGGCTTCTCTATGCTCCCGAACATCATGGTGGCAGTCGTCCGCATATCCAGAGCATGTGCCTCTTCCATGACTTGCAGCCAGGCAGATGAGTTTATCTTCTTAGGACTCAGTACCTTCCGTACCCTATCCGACAATATCTCAGCACCCCCTCCGGGGATCGAGTCAAGACCTGCACTCTTTAATGTTGACAAGGTCTCCCTTAAGGTAAGGTCATGTTTTTTGGAAAGATAGAAGATCTCCGGTGGAGAGAACCCGTGGATTATTATTGAATACCTCTCTTTAATGGATCGCAAGAGGTTAGTATAGTAATGCATGTCTAAATCAGGATGAAGCCCTCCCTGAAGAAGTATCTGGGTGCCGCCAAGAGCAATGGTTTCGTCTATTTTTGTGTACAACTCATCGTTTGTGAGCAGATATGCCTCAGAACTCCCCGCGTCCCTGTAAAATGCGCAGAACCTGCACCGATTGATGCAGACATTCGTATAGTTTATATTCCTGTCGACCACGAACGTCACCACTCCGTCAGGGTGCAAGTGCCTCCTGATAGAGTCTGCGTGTTCTCCGAGTTCGAGAATGTCTGATTGCTTGTAAAGCTTTAGTGCTGATTTTTTATCTATTCTGTGCATTGTTATAAACAATCTAAGATTGAAGAATTATGATTTACAAATCTTCGATCTCTCCCGTCAGCTTATGACTTTATTATAATAGGCATCCCTCTGAACAGGGGTCTTACCCGCCCTTCTTATGAGATGCATCAGTTGGTCCTTAGTCAACCCCTGACCTGTCATGGCGCCGGCTGCATGTGTTATCTTTTCCTCTATTATCGTGCCGTCTATGTCATCGGCACCAAATAAAAGCGCGACCTGGGACACTTTTTCCCCAAGCATGATCCAATAAGCCTTTATGTGCGCAAAATTGTCGAGAATGAGCCTGCTGATGGCAATCGTCTTCAGGTCGTCAAGCCCCGATGAATAATGCCCTCCTATTTCCGTGTTCTTCGGGTGATATGACAGGGGGATAAAGGCCTGAAAACCTCCTGTCCTGTCCTGCAAATCCCGCAACTTAAGGAGATGGTCAACTCTGTCCTCTATGCGTTCAATGTGACCGTAAAGCATTGTTGCATTAGATTTGATGCCGACATTATGGGCGGTTTCCATAACCTCAATCCATCGTTCACCTGATATTTTTTCAGGGCATAACTTATTTCGGACCTCTGCTGCGAATATCTCAGCGCCCCCGCCTGGCATAAGGTCAAGGCCGCTCCTCTTAAGCGATCTCAATACGTCCTCGAGGCTCAACCCGCTTATCTTTGACATGTAGTCTATCTCCACTGCAGTAAAAGCCTTTATAGCAACACTGGGATATTCCTTCTTTATGGCGGCAAGCATACTCAGATAATGCTCAAAAGGCCAGTCTGGATGAAGTCCTCCCACAACGTGAACTTCATTGTAATGAGTGGTCATGTCGCCCTTTTGCCTTCCTTTAGCTGTTGAGGAGGTGAGGATACCGCCGACAGCAGAATTACGAGTTGCGAGTTTCTCGAGTATCTCCTCTATGGTGAGCTCAAATGCGCCCTCATCCCCTTTCGATCTGCTGAAGGCGCAGAACTTACACCTGTTGATGCAGATATTGGTCGGATTGATATGCCGGTTGATTATGAAAAATGCCTTAGTGCCAGTCCTTTCTTCTGCCGCGAAGGATGCGAGGCGGCCTATTGAAAATATATCGCCGCTGTTGAATAGCTCGATACCATCTTCTCTGGAGAGTCTTTCACCTGAGAGGACTTTTTCTTTGATTGACTTCAGCATTTTGTAATTATAAAACAAAGGGGCGGGTTAATTCTTTATGAGGAGGATGTCATTTATACCATTGCTTCAGGCTGCCCGTGATGAATGCTATTACTTCATCATGTTCTTCCACACCTCGCTCTCTGATCCAAATAGGCTTGCCAAAGACAATATGCACTTTCTTGGAAGGGTCGATCCTGCCAAAATCCTTGATGTACCTACCGTTGCCCCAGGCATCGGTTTTCAACGCGATCGGCACCACTGGAACATTCGCCCTTTTGGCAAGCTTTATCCCAAGCGTATTGAATTCCCTGGGGTTAAAGACCGTGGACCTTGTAGTCTGGGGAAAGATGACAATGGACCTTCCTTCCATCAACCTTTTCGTCCCGCCTTCCAGCACCATTTTCAAATCGTCTCTGGGCTTTAATCGGCCAACAGTGATAGGATCTCTGGAACGCATCACATATTTAAAAACAGGATAATCAACAAGACTCTTTTTCACCACAAATGTCAAGTCCTTAAAAGGTGCGATTATTCCTGGAAGAACAAATGTCTCAAGGCTGCTCATGTGGTTTGAGATAAATATACAGGGACCTTCAAGCATTTTGAAGTGATCAACGCCAACTATCTCCATACTGACGCCTACCTTTTCCAGCGCTCTGAGCACCTCGAGGCTGCTCTTAGCCCAGTCAGAAGTATCGTATCTGAACCGCTTGGCTTTAGCGCTCGACTTGAAGACGATTGACAGGAGCATACGGTAAAATAACACCGAAGGAAGCAACTTTGACAGTTGGCAAAGAGTGCCAGGCGTGGTTTCATACGACCCGTTTTTGTAAGCGAGACCTTCCAAATGGCTTCCTCCCTTTCCCTCTTCTCATGATACCACACAAGAAAGCCAAAATAACCCTGTGACATCCTCCGACCACGAAACCGCGCCTATAGTGGCGACTTCCTGCAAAAAGCATTGAAGGGGTGTAAGTCTGGCGTTCCGAAAAACATCTAGAAAATGGAAGTCGAGTCCTTTCGAGTAAATGCGATGGGTCAGGATCTCGGTATGCTTAGCGTTATCTTTCAGTATCACTTAAGGTGCGTTGATCCTCACCGTTCCAGGCTTTCCAATCTCCCCCTCTATAACATAATGGCATTTGTGAAATAAGCCTATGACCCATAAGTTAGTCATCAGATGACTACTTATGGAGGAAGTCGTGAATATAGAGCCTTGTTCACACAACGACAGATACAGTGCTATCTGGTCAGACAGATATTGGTCAAGGGCCGCCCCGGTGTGGTAATAGCTCATGAACTCCGACGCTGCTTCTTCTCCCACAGCCTCAGCCATTTTCCCCTTCTGGCCCAGCGAGGTAAACCCTGCCCTACTGTTTTCAGATTCGGCCATCATGAACAGAAAAGTCCCTTGTCCATGTGTCTCGACATCCAGCAGTCGTATATCAACATGAGCCTGAAGGTCTTTCATCTGAAACATCTTTTCTAACAACGCATTTTTCTGCCTCTCCGCTATGGACAGAGGGAGGTTTGCGACCCCGGAATATCCCTGCAATCTTAAAACGTCTCCTCTCTTCAGGAGAGCAATGGGCCTGAGTTTCTTAGAAGGGAATATCGTCGCACTAACCTTCCCTCCCCCTTTTGGGTAGAAACCATATGTCTCTATCGAGAACCTCACTTCTATGCCCAACCTGTTAACAAATGGAATAAATACCTCTGCCAGGTAGTGAGAGGATGGGCTATGAGAGACATGGGTGCCTCCCTTGAGAATCACTGTAGTCTTCTGTTTTAGAAAGATGAGGGCTGGGATCAGCGTTTGAAGCACAAGCGAGGTAGCACCTGCAGTGCCAACATCAAAGAAAAAATCCCCTCCTATCACGTCCCCTGGTGAGAACGTGATCTCTGCCGAGCCCAAAGAATCCCCCCGCACTGCTGCGTTAGATAGCAGCTGAGCTGCCCTCACACTCGTCAGGTGCTGCGGCATAAGTCCTGTCTTTTTCCTGCCTTGTCTGATATTAAAGATTCTAAATGGTCTTTTGAGCATACATGAAAGGCTCAATGCAGTCCGCAGTATCTGTCCTCCGCCTTCCCCATGGCTGCCGTCTATCTCTATCATCATTCAGCGAATGACCCTGGACTTCAAATTGACATCCTCCGGAAATTATCGCACCGTTTTTCTGACAACGAGAAACAAGGGGATAGAGAAGAGTTGTATTAAAACCGAGAATATAATGAGTGCAGTGAGAGACGTGTCATAGAGCAGGCCCATTAATGCGCTCCCCAGAAACCAGAATATTCCGAAGCCCGTGTTAAATATCCCGTAAGCAGAGCCACGCCTCTGTGTTGAAACCATTTCAGCAATGATCGCCCTCATGACTGACCCCTGTGTCCCTATTCCCAAGGCCCAAAGCCCTATGCCTACAAGGGCTGCACTGCTGTTGCCTAAAAAGACCAGTGGTGCGAAGAGGGCAGATGCGAAGGAAGTGAAGATGAGTAAAGAAATACCCATTTTGTCATATGCACGTCCAAAAATAAATGCGGAAAGCGCGGTAGTCCCCATGGCAAAAGCATAATACAGGGGGATGAAGTGGACGGGGATAATGGAAGCCTTCTGAAAATGATAGGCAATCAGGGCAAAGTCGGCATAACCGGCTGCGATGAACCCCGCTGCAATAAGATAGATCCAGAATGACTTGGGAAAGCCTTCCCTCTCAAGTTTGATTACATGCACCTCTAGGTCGCGCGGGTTTGGGTAGAGAGTTCTTGAATATGACAGCATGAAAAGTGCGAGAAGTGCCGGTATGAAGAGGATTGCAAAGGCGAGCTTATAACTACCATTGATAGACAGTACTCCCGCTATCAGCAGCGGACCGAGCATGCTGCCAATCTTGTCCATAGCTTCATGAATTCCGAACCCTCGTCCTCTCCCCATCTCGTGGGTGGCATAGGAGAGCATCGCGTCCCGTGCGGGGGTTCGAATCGCCTTGCCTACGCGCTCCGAGACAATAAGAATCGCCGCGATTTCCCATCTTCCTGCAAAGGCGAGGAGAGGAACCGCGACAAGGTTTATGCCATACCCCAAAAAAGTTATTCCCCAATACCTTGCAGTCCGATCAGTAATGTAACCTGACAGAAACCGTAGCCCGTAACCGACGAACTCTCCTAACCCTGCGACGATGCCCACCACTGTTGCATTAGCACCGAGCAACGAAAGATAGGGACCGGTGATACTGCGCGCCCCTTCATATGTCATATCAGCAAGCAGACTGATGAAACCGAACATTAAAACGAACTTAAACGCTGAGCCTGCTGAACTCTTGTTCTGTTTTGAAGTGAATCTCCGAATTGGCATTTAAAATGAATGTTCTTTGCTCGGGAAAATACCCTGTTCAACTTCCTCTTTATATAGTATGAGAGCGTTTAACGCATCGCTTCTCAGGTCGACGTAACGCTTCACGAATTTTGGAATAAACCTCTCAAACAACCCGAGGAGATCATGCATAACCAATATCTGTCCATCGCAATGAGGACCTGCGCCAATCCCAATAGTGGGGATGGTGAGTTGTTCTGTTATCTGACCTGCGAGTTCCGCGGGGATCGCTTCAAGGATGAGCGAGAAGGCGCCGGCATCCTCCAGGATTTTCGCATCTTCCATGAGCCTTTTTGCCGCCTCTTCAGTTCTCCCCTGAACCCTGTATCCGCCAACTTTATGGATAGACTGCGGTGTGATCCCTATGTGCGCCATCACTGGTATCTCGCATTTTGTCATCGCCTCCACCTTATCCGCTATCTCTCTTCCTCCCTCAAGTTTCACGGCCTGTGCCCCGGCTTCTTTGAGAAATCTCCCGCCATTCCTGACCGCATCCTCGATGCTCACCTGATAAGACAGATAGGGCATGTCTCCAATACTCATCGCTCTTTTGGCAGCCCTCGACACTATTTTTGTATGGTATATCATCTCTTCCATGGTAACGGGAAGAGTATTTTCGAGACCTTGAATTACCATCCCAAGCGAGTCACCAACCAAGATGGCATCTATGCCGGCTTCATCGACTATCTGCGCAAAGGGATAATCATAGGCGGTGAGCATGGTTATCTTCTGTCTGCCCTCTTTCTTTCTTAAGAAGTCCTGCACTGTGATTTTCATTAAAGAATACCTCTCCGGGATTAAATTTGTTTACAGTAAGCCTTATCAAGCACCGACTGACGGTCTTATAGCTTTTAGATACAGCTGTAAATACCTTCCTCCATCCCACTCATTGATGGCGGGGAGGAAAGCGGCATCCACATGGCTTGCCTTTGCAATATCAGACAAGCGTCCGCCGAAGTCAAAACCGATGCTGTCCAAACGGTATCCCCTTTGTCTCAAATGCATTTTGAGGTGGTTATTTCCGACAACTCGAGGGCGCAGCACCTCCAATTCTTTTGAACCAAAGAGTGGTTCATCATTGCCATATCCAAAAGGTTCCAGCCTTGTGATTTCGTCGACAAGCTGCGTACTTATTTCAGAAAACTGCACTACCGCGTCGATGGTCAGTTTGGGTATAAGATCATCAGAAGAGAGGTCGTTCAGGAAAATATCGGATATCTTTTGTGTGAACGCGCCTATATCCTCTGACAGAAGGCTTAACCCAGCAGCCTGTGTGTGACCACCAAATCTGTCAAGAACATCTCGGCACTTCACCAGCGCAGCATAGATATCAAAAGGGGGTATGCTCCGCGCTGATCCCTTTGCCACGCCACTGTCAATGGAAAAAACAAAGGCTGGCCTATAGAATGCTTCTGCGATCCTTGATGCCACTATCCCCAACACACCGGGATGCCATCTCTCTGAAGCGACCACAATTGCACCAAGGTGATCATCTGTCTGGCTGACCATTGCCATCGCCTCATCATGCACAGATTCCTCTAACTCCTGCCGCTGTTTATTCAGCCCAGTGAGCCACTTAGAGAGATCTTCCGCTTCGGCATCAGACTCTGTGGTGAGAAGCCTCACTACGTTGTTGGCATCGTCAATACGGCCGGCAGCATTGATTCTCGGTATCAGACTGAAGTAAAGGTGTGACGTCCTGATGGGACCTGGCCTGACTCCTGATGCCTCTTTCAATGCCCTTATCCCTTTTCTCTCTCCGGATTCGATCAGGGCAAGCGCTTTCTTGAGAATAATCCTGTTTTCTCCGATCACAGGAACAACATCAGCAGCGGTTCCTATAGCTGCAAGGTCCAGTAACGGATGGATGACATCAATATTATTGTTGAACAACGCTTGGATGACCTTGAACGCAACCCCTGCGCCTGAAAGAGTCCGAGATGCGGGGTGATTGGTTGTAAGTTTAGGATTGACTACTGCAAAAGCCTCTGGTAGTTGGAATCTGGGCCTTCTGACTCCGGATCCATTGTGATCTGACAGGTCTTCTCTTGCATGTTGGCCTTTGCTGCCTATCTCTTCGATAGGCTCATGGTGATCCGTAATGATCACCTCTATCCCGAGAGAACGGGCAGTTGAAACAGCATCGAAAGATGAAATCCCACAGTCAACGGTGATGATGAGATTGGCACCTATTCCCTTTGCCCTTTCAATGCCTGCCTCTCCAAATCCATAACCGTGGAGCATCCTGTTCGGTATGAAATAATGCACGTCCAGACCAAACTTCCTAAGGCCCTCGACCATAATTGCCGTTGCAGTGACCCCATCGGCATCATAATCCCCGTGGATCAAGACGAGTTGTCCCCGTCTCTTTGCTTCCCCTATTCTGTCTATAGCCTTTCTGAGGTCTGGCAGTTCAAAGGGATCTGACAATTTACCTAAATCCGGATTGAGAAACGCGTCAAGCTGGTCCGGTGTCTTCATCCCTCTGTTAATCAACACCTGGGCAAGGGGTGCAGTGACAGACGCAAGTCTTGAGATGTAGTCGATATATTCTGGGTTGGTCTTGTTTACCAGCCACCTGCGCGTTTTGTCATTAAACAATGCTCTCCCCCTGACACGGTGAGGAAAATCAAGGTCTACGCTTCAAATTTCTACCGAGAAGGATAACAACGGGGCTTGCGACAAAGACAGAGGAGTAAGTTCCCACGATAACACCCAATATCATGGCAAGGGCGAAGTCGTGAATTACCTCCCCTCCAAAGACAAAAAGGGCGACAGAGACGATGAATACGGTGAGGGAAGTGATGATAGTCCTCGAGAGCACTTCATTGATACTCCTGTTTATCACCGTTTCTATCGGCTCCTTAAGTAGCTTTTTGATATTTTCCCTTATTCTGTCGAACACCACTACTGTATCAGTGAGTGAATAGCCGGCAATGGTAAGGAGTGCACTTAACACTATCAGGTTGATTTCTTTATTCAAAAGATAGAAGATCCCCAATACGGCAAGGACGTCATGGAACGTGGCGATGGTAGCTCCTATGCCAAATCTGATCTGAAACCTCCATGCGATGTAAATAAGTATGCCCAGAGTGGCCATCAAGACCGCCCAAAGGGCATCCTGTCTCAACCTTGAACCGACTTTCGGTCCTATCTCCGTAGTGGAATCGATCAAGGGCTGCTTGTCAGAGAATTTCTGTGATAGTAGCTGGGTTATCCTCTCAGAGAATCCCCCCAGCTTTTCTTCGGTTTTCTTCACCCTGATGAGGATCTTGTTTTCGGTAGGGAGATCCTGGAGATCAAAGTCCTTGAGTCCTCCCTCTTCCAGCGCCACTCTCACCTCATGGAGATTGATGGGTTTGGAAAACTTGATTTGGATTGCGGTACCCCCCGCAAAATCAACGCCGAGGTTTGCATTGCCAAGTCCTATCTGGACAGCAGCGAAAATACCGAGCGTTGAGAGTAGGCCCGATATGATAAAAGCGTATACCCTCTTCCCCATGAAGTCGATCTTTGTATTTTTAATGAGTTCTATCATATGCTCAACCTCGCCACTTCCTTTTTCGCATGCATGATGTCAAAGACGGTCTTTGTCCCTATGAGCGCGGTAAAAAGATTTATAGCGACGCCCAGGCTCAGGGTAACGGCAAAGCCTTTGATTGGCCCCGTACCAAACTGGAACAGCACTGCCGCGGTAATGAGAGTCGTGACGTGGGAGTCAAATATGGTCCAGAAAGCCTTTTTATAGCCACCCTCCACTGCAGCCTTGGGAGTCTTGCCTGCCCGCACCTCTTCCCTCATCCTTTCAAACATGAGAACGTTTGAGTCGACAGCCATTCCAATTGCCAAGATTATTCCTGCAATGCCTGGCATGGTGAGGGTTGCGTTAAGGGCAGCCATGGCACCCATCAATAGTATTATATTGAGGAGCAGAGCGAAATCGGCGATGACACCTGATAATCTATAGTAGAAGATCATAAACACTACCACGAGGAGTGTCCCGATTAAGCCCGCTAATTTCCCCGCCTCGATAGAGTCCCTGCCGAGTGAAGGGCCGACGGTGACATTCTGCAGGGTCTTTACCGGCGCAGGCAGCGCACCGGCCCTCAGTACGATTGCGAGGTCTTTTGCCTCTTCAAGGCTGAAATTTCCAGTTATCTGGGCATTGCCACCGCCAATCCTCTCTTGTATCACTGGTGCTGAATAGACATTCCCGTCGAGGATTATAGCCAGCCTTTTTTTGACGTTCTGTCCTGTGATATCTTCAAAAATCTTCGCTCCGGTGCTGTTAAATGTAATGGAGACATAGGGTTCATTAAACCTCTGGTCTATGCTCACCTTTGCTTCAGTCAGCAGGTCTCCCGAGAGGAGCGTCTCTTTCTTCAGGAGAATAGGCCTCTTTGTGACCACGCCGGTCTCTTTGTTGACCATGCGCTGAAAGAGTATCTCGTCGTTGTCGGGAATCTTATCCTTAAATCTCTCAAAGAGCTGAGTCTCCTCCCCGGGTAGAATTGAAGGAGGCAGTTCGGCTGCTACGCGTGACTCATCATCAACGAGTTTAAACTCCAGGATGGCCGTCTTGCCTATTATCTCTACAGCCCTTCTAGGATCCTTTATGCCGGGCAGCTGTACCACAATCTCATTTTCTGCCTGCCGATGGATTATCGGCTCGGAAACACCGAACTGGTCGATTCGATTCCTAATGATTTCCAGCACCTGATCGGTAGCAGTGGCTTTGATTCTTTCCATCTCCTTCGCAGACAGCCTATATTTGAGGGCGCCGGTGGCATCAATCAACGTCAAGGCCGGATAAGTGTCCTCCACCGCCTTTCTCACATCCATTGTTGCAGGAGTCACTATCACAAAAGGCCCCTCTTTTTTTGCATCTGCTTTGATCTTTTTTCTGTCAAGGATTCCACTCAGAGACGTGGCAATCCTCTCAGTAGCAATATCAACAGCTTTATCTCCTTCTACCTCAAAGACGAGGTGCAGCCCGCCTTGAAGGTCGAGCCCCAGAACTATGCCTTTGCTCGGCATAGTTTTTTTCCACCATTCAGGCATCGCCTGAAAGAGCGGGGTGTTAGGCAAAAAGAAGACCAGTGCAACAATTACCGTTACCGCGATAAGGATTATTCTCCACAATACGCCCTTTTTCATCTATGCTTCGTCCTCCAGTTATTCCTCGTCTGCTGTGGAGCGCACGCCAACCACATAGCTTCTCCCGATTTTTATCTTCGTATTTTCTTCAACCTTTATAAGTACCGTTTTCGGATCCACTCTTTCAACAACGCCGTAAATCCCTCCAGCAGTAATTATCTTGTCTCCTTTTTTGATGCTATCGAGCATCTCTTTATGTTCCTTTGCTTTTTTTTGCTGAGGTCTAATGAGGATGAAATAGAAGACAACAAAAATCAGTGCCAGAGGCAGCAAGCTGGTGAGCAATCCCTGTATGCCTTGTCCTCCGCCCTGTGGAGTTGGTCCCATCGCATAGGCATCTGAAATTAAATTAAACAAGAAAAACATTATACACCTCCAGTGTTTTGACAACAATTTTTTTGAAAGCTTCACGAAAATTGACTTATATACTAACAGTCTTCCTCAAAAATCTCAAGATTATAAGAATTTTAGTCACAAAAGCGAAAAACAAAAGAGACGATGTAGGCTAGGATATATGTCCCGCCAAAAGAAGATGACGGTCGATAAGTGATTCATGATTCGGCGTTTTCTGCGAGTCGATTTGCCTTGTGGATATCTTCGCCAAAGCATGTGTATCATAGAGAAATGACCTACAAAGTTGATCTGCACGTTCATTCATGGCTGAGCGACGACTCCGATGCCGACCCGGAAGAGTTAATCCATAAAGCGATAGAGCTGGGCCTTCACGGTATTGCCTTCACAGAACACCACTCATATGAAGTTTCTGAGCCGATCGAAGACTTGAGGGAAAGGTACAAGGAAAAGATTATGGTGTTCCGTGGAGTTGAGTTCTCGGCAACAGAAGGACATTGCCTCATCTTCGGAGTTAATTCGGACAAACTGTTTCCGAAGCATGCATCTGTGACAGAGATTGTGCAGACCGTGAACATCCACCAAGGTGTCGTTATCCCCTCGCATCCGTATAGGGGAATGAACAGCCTTGGCGACTCGATCAAAAGGATAAAGGGCATACATGCGATAGAAGGATTTAATGGAAACAATCAACATTCCTCAAACATGAAGGCACTTCAGACTGCAGCGGCGTTGCATCTTCCGCACACCGGAGGATCCGATGCCCACGCTCCCCGAGAGGTCGGCTCGTGTTATACAGAATTTTTTGATAGGGTGACAAATGACAGTTTTATCGATCTCCTCCGAGCAGGGAATTACAGAGGAGTGGATATTAGAAAAATCAGCAAGGGGTTGATCTCCTAAGAATTCCGGTTCGTATTGAGCCGACCTGATGCCAAAAAAAAGATCAATCCAGCAAGTCGTTAATTTAGTTCCTTTGTGGCCATTGAAAATCAGGAGACACGCCGATTTTTTCTGACATCAATTTTGATCCGGCTCATTTTTTGAAGGTCCATCGGCCTCATAAGTTAGGAAGTCTGCGCTCCTCATACCAGCAGCAACCATCGTTTTCACAGACGGTCACTTCGGCGAGTCTGGCATGATGAAAGAGAGTTGATTGATC
>Ga0074045_10000960_pt1 | contig 28281 bp, 24 predicted proteins | sample BogForMeECP23OM2_FD_94442 | JGI IMG/M metagenome (GOLD analysis project Ga0074045, IMG submission 94442) | Bog forest soil microbial communities from Calvert Island, British Columbia, Canada - Bog Forest MetaG ECP23OM2 | ecosystem: Environmental > Terrestrial > Soil > Wetlands ...
ACGGGAAAGCTATTGGTGCAACGGCAATCGATTACATCCATGGAAGTACATCCACAGACCCTGATTTTGAGATTGCCGAAGAGAAAATTCGCATGGATATTGACGAAGCGACAAAGCGCATCACAAAACTCAAGACTCGGCGTGACTCTCTTCCTGCTCGCGTGACAGTTGCGGATGCCCAAAAGGGCCATGAGATGGTGAGCCCCGCTCAGTTCGCCACATCGGTCGCGCGTCCTCGAATCACTCTGTGGGGCACTCAACAAAACAAACACGATGTTCCCGGGCACCCGGCTTAAAATGCAGTATCTGGTCGTACCCCTCTGTCTTGAAGCAAAAAGCGGACAGGTTCCCGACCAACCATGTCAGGAGCTCTGAAGTTATGCTGTCCTCGCACCTCGGATTTGTGTGAATCCAACTGCCATCCACGTACATTCCCTCACAAAAAGTAGAATTCGCCGGGTCAACTATGTCCTGTTGAATGGAACCCCTGGTGGTCGTCAGCTGAAAGAACTCCGCAGCAGCGCTCCGGTTGATTTTGCCTGAGGAAAGTGCTCGGAGAACTCCCGGACTGATCTCATCCGGGCGGAAGTAAACATCGAAGGTGAAGTAGGTGCTACGTCCGATCTCATCCGATGCCGTCGACGGGCCCCTATACGAGTAGGTGACGCGGAATGCCGTTACCGGCGATTCCTCCGTGATCAACGGACAGTACCTAGATCCTAGAACCCCCTGGCTCTGCCCAAAGCTCGTTGCAGTCGCGGGGGTTTACCGAGCGCTGTTTGGTGGCCACCTTTACGGCCTTGATGCTTTCAATCTTGATCGATGAAAGATCGGCCTCCACCGGGATGTAGGCTATGCGAGTGAATGGGTGCAGATCGCTAATTTGCACGATTTCTCCGTCCCTGGCCGGCGCTGAAACTGTGACCGAGGAAACATCCTCGTGATGCCTAGCCTCGGAGGCGGCCATCGTGGACCCCAAAGCAAGAATGACTGAACAAGTTGCAATGAACTGATGTGTAAGAAACACTGTATTTCTCCTCTTCCACAATAGATTGCGTAGAGCGCAGCGGAATTCGATCATCAGGGTGAAAAAGAGGGCGCGCCGGATTTCAACGATGTGCTCTTTCTTGCGTGCCTCACTCCTTTTCTCGTTTCAAAACTGCCGACGAAGATAGGGAATGCAGTTGAAGTGCCAGACCTAGCCAGAAAGCAGCGTCAGCAAATTAAAGTTCCAGATTCGCCATGGATTAGGCGGAAGGTGAGAGATCAAGCGTAGAACGCCACGGAAGAAATCAGGCACAGACACTATCTGTTCAGATAGTGTCTGTGCCCCATTTCGGTTAGTTGCCTCATGGAATTAGAAACCAGGACGGATGCAACCGGCAGCTGCTGCAAGAGTGGTTCCGTGACAAGCGCAAAGAGCCTGGCAAATATGCGGGCAGGCGCATCTTTCGAAGCAGTTCAGTATAGCGCGGGTCCTGACGTAGGCTTCTCGACAACGACCTATCAGTCGGCTGAACGGAACATAGCCGACTGCGCATGCGCAGAGTGATCGGAGAGCTTCTGATTTCAATTCGTCCGCAGGAGGTACGCCATGAGAAAACCAGTCCGCAAATCGCGGTACAGCTCTGGCGTCCGTCGCAGCCCTTGAACACTTCGAGTTTAATTTTGTCTGCAGCAGAACAGTGCAAGTTTTCACCGACTTTTTCATTGACGAAACCTAAGACAGCCTGATTTTGACGAACACAGTCTAACGTAACATCCTTTAGAATCAACGAATCGTTGGGCGGGGAATTGATCCAGAGTCTGGAGTCCCCACCAATTGGACGATCTCGCAGCCGAGGGAGGAAACGCAGCAGCTAAGAGGCTTTGCGCGACTGCACTTCAACCTTTTAAGAGTAAAAAGGGGACGGCGCGTTGCCTCATCTCGGGGTAAGCGCATAGTGCTCTCATTGTTTGTCTTATCCCACGAATCGTGGACCGCCTTACGGCGCTGAATGTATTGCGTGGGGCCGTTGACCATGATACTTTGCCCGGACCATTCGTGGGCTCGGCTTGTTCTAAGTTCAGATAAAAAGAGAGCAAGATCATGTCCTCCCAGCACACCTCGCGTTCCTATCCGCAAAAAATCATCTGCTTCCTGCTGGCGCTCGCACTACGCGTTTCTGGCAACGCCGCATTCGCGCAAGCACCTGCGGGAGCCGGCGCGGGCACGCAGCAGTTACCCGAGTCGCCGCAGCCGAAGACGGAGGCCACCGGTACGACTGGAGTGACCGAAAAATTCGTCGGCTACATGACCAATAGGTCCCTGTTCTTCCCGGATATTGCTACGAATCCAGGGCCGATGGGGACGGGGGGAAAGTTCAAGCTATTCGTGAACCAGAGTATTTCGCCGGCGTACATTCTGGCGGCGGGAATCAGCTCCGCGGTGAATCAGGCTCGCAACGTTCCCGCGGCATACGGGCAGGGTTGGGATGCCTACGGTAACCGCGTCGGTGAAGATATGGCCAGGGCCTCGTCCAACAGTTTTTTTGCGACATTTCTGTTTGCGTCGATGCTCCATCAGGACCCGCGATTTTTCCCGCAAAGCGATCCGCCGTTCTGGGACAGCGTGAAGTATTCGGCGCAGCGGCTGGTAATCATACGCAATGATGCAGGATACCACGTTGTCAACACTTCGGGTCTGATCGGGCCGTTCGCGGCGGAGGGTTTGGCCAACGCGTATCTTCCCGCTTCGGAGCAAACGGCCACGAAATCGCTGGAGCGCGTAGGAACCGATTTCGCGTGGCGCTTCGCGGGAAATATGTTCAAGAATTACTGGCCAAAAGTCTTCCATGATCTGGGATTGAATCGCCTGAAGGTAGTGCCGGATCCGGCAAACATGCACTAGCCCATAGCCCAGGCCAAGCCGGGGCGATGCGGGGCTCCGGCCTATTCTTTTTCAAGTTGTTTACGGGCCTGCTTTAACTCTGCCAGTTGGTCATCATTCAGTCTCGGATAGTGCAGCTCCAGACTGTTCAGCGCATCCACGACGGTGGCGACCACCAGGAGCCGGCTGAACCACTTGTTGTCCGCCGGCACCACGATCCAGGGTGCATATTCCGTAGCAGTGTTGCGGATCATTTTTTCGTACGCATCCATATAGTCATCCCAATACTTGCGTTCCTTTATATCCGCGGCGGAAAATTTCCAATTTTTGGCCGGATCATCCAGGCGGGCAAGAAAACGCTTTTTCTGTTCTTCCTTCGAAACATTCAAAAAGAATTTACGAACGGCAATGCCGTTTCGTGTCATGTACCTCTCAAACGCGTTGATATCCTCATAGCGGTGCTTCCAGAAATGATTGCCGCGCAAGGAATCGGGGATTCGTTGCATGTCCAGAAATTCCGGATGGACACGCACAACCAGCACCTCCTCATAGTAGGATCGATTGAAGATGCCGATTTTCCCTCGCGGTGGGGTGCAGCGAGTGGTGCGCCACAGGAAGGTGTGTGACAGTTCTTCGGTGGACGGCGCTTTAAATGAGTAAACATCCACACCCTGGGGGTTCACGCCAGACATTACGTGTTTGATGGTGCTGTCTTTGCCCGCCGCGTCCATGGCCTGAAAAATCAGCAGCAGTCCCCAACTGCCCTGCGCGTAAAGCACGTCCTGGAGATCGCTGAGCATTGCAACGCCCTCCTGCACGAGTTTTTTGGCTTCGGGCTTGTCTTCGGAGTTGAGGTTATGAGTATCGCCAGGGTCGTGATCCTTCAGCCGGAAATGTTTGCCAGATTCGACGACGTAGGGCTTGATAAACTTGTGGACCTTCCCCGGTTTCACTTTTGCCATGTTTGCTCCTGAAAAAAAAATGCTGGCGTGTCCCGAAGAACGCGGAGCGGGCGTGTTCAGCGCGGGAAAGCCGAAACTTCGTTGGCATCATGACACTGAGTCGCGGGCGGTTACAAGTTGCAACGCGGCAGCGAAGGGATGCGCAGGAGGGAAGGTTCGAGGCGTCGCGCCGGTTCGAGCGGTTCGAGCTTTGAAGATTGATATTTGTCGACTTTGGTGTATGCTTTGGATCGAAATTGAGGGACAGGTCTAGCGCACCTCTCGATAGCAAGTTCCGCCCATGCGAGTTTGTCCCACGAATTCGCCTCCACGGCAATTGGAGATTTCGGTCATTCGGATGAACGGTCCAGTTCACGTACCTGTTTCGGGAAATTTTGCAACCTGGTTCTGCGATCTAATTCACATTTTAGAATTTAGGTATTCAGGGATTTTTATGTTTACGACTAAACATCACACCGAATTGAACATGGGCAACCCTCCTCAAAGAGTCGCAGCAGCGATCAGTTGCGTACTTCCGGCTCTGACTTCGCTGCTGCTCGCCATGACACTTTTGTCGGGCTGCGGGGAAGAGAAAAAAGCAGAAGCGGCGGCACCAGAGGTGGAAGTCGTGCAGGTCGTGCAGAAGGATGTGCCGATCACACGGGAGTGGGTGGCGACATTAACGGGAAAGGTGAACGCGCAGATTCGCGCGCAAGTGGCAGGCTATTTGATGAGCCAGACGTATCAGAACGGGGCGTATGTGAAAAAGGGAACGCCGCTCTTTCAGCTGGACCCGCGAACTTTTCAGGCCGCTGTCGACCAGGCCAAGGGTGTTCTGGAACAAGCCAAGGGAGATTTGGCTCGCGCGATGGCGCAACAAGTCAAGACGCAGCAGGACGTCACGCGCTACACGCCGCTGGCGGCCCAGGGTGCAATCAGCAAACAAGAACTGGATGACGCGACGCAGAACAATCTGTCGGCACTAGCGCAGGTAGAGTCGGCAAAGGCGGCAGTGGCTTCGGCGATGGCATCGCTGAACTCCGCGAAACTGAATCTGGGATTCACCACCATTACCGCACCGATCGATGGAGTGGCTGGCATTGCCAATGCACAAGTCGGCGATTTTATCAGCCCGCAGAGCGCGAACCCGCTGACTACGATTTCAGCGGTGAATCCAATCCTGGTGAACTTCACGCCCAGCGAGCAGGATTACTTGAGGGCCAAGCGCGAGATGCTAAGGCAGGACGAGACGGAGGAACATGGTCTCGGCAGATTGACGTGGGAACTGGAACTCACCGATGGCAGCATCTATCCGCTGAAAGGCAAGTTCTACGCTCTCGATCGCCAGGTGGACATCAGCACTGGTTCCATTCTGATGCAAATCGAATTCCCTAATCCCAATAATTTCCTGCGACCCGGCGGCTTCGGAAATATCCGCACCGTCGCGCGTCTCGAGAAAGGCGCCTTGCTCGTCCCCCAGCGCGCGGTGACCAATGTGCAAGGCAAATATCTGATTGCGGTCGTGGGCAGCGACAACAAGGTGAATATCCGTCCGGTTACTGTGGGCGAGCGGTTCGAGAACTCGTGGATCATCATGGAAGGTTTGAAGCCCGGCGATCGAGTGATCGCGGAGGGGGCGCAAAGGGTGCAAGACGGCACCCAAGTGAACCCGAAACCCTATCAGCCGGGATCGGTGTCGACTTCAACAAATTCCGGTAAGGACACAGCACAGTAACCGGGGACCATGTACAAACTGTTCATCGATCGTCCGATTGTGTCCATGGTGATAGCGATCATCATGGTGATCGTGGGTGCGGTCGCTGTGCTGGGCTTGCCCACTTCGCAATTCCCGAACATCGCCGATCCGCAGATTCAAGTGCTCGCCACGTATGTAGGTGCCGACGCGCTCACTGTGGAGCAGTCTGTTGCCACGCCAATCGAGCAGCAAATGAGCGGCGTGGACAATATGGAGTACATGTACTCCCTGAACGCCAACAACGGCACGATGAATTTGACGGTGGACTTCAACGTTAAGACTGACGCCAGCACGGATCAGATTCTCGCTCAGATGCGCCAGAATCAGGCGGCTTCTCAACTACCCTCGGCAGTCACCGCTTTCGGCGTAACGGTTCAGAAATCAACTTCTGCGCCCATGATGTTGTTCGATCTCTATTCACCAAACGGCAACTACGACTCGCGGTTCCTGGCCAACTATTCCTATATCAATTTGTATGATGGGCTCACGCAAGTGGAAGGCATCGCCAGCGTCTCGATTTTTGGCGCCGGGCAATATGCGATGCGTCTGTGGGTGAAGCCGGACCAGTTGGCCAAACTACAGATAACCGTACCCGAGATTATCAATGCGGTGCAAGTGCAGAACAATGTGAACCCGGCGGGCCAGATCGGCGGTGAACCTGTTCCCCTAGGGCAGGAATTCACGTACGCCGTGCGCGCGCAGGGACGTCTGGTTACTGAGGAAGACTTCGGGAAAATCGTTGTGCGTGCGCAATCCGACGGGTCTCTCGTGCGGTTGAGGGACGTTGCGCGAATAGAACTGGGCGCGCAGGTCTACAGCATGCAAGGCCGCCTGGATGGCAAACCCTCCGCCGTCATCGCTGTTTACCAGATGCCGGGGTCGAATGCGGTGGCTGCGGCAAGAGGCGCGCGCGCGTACATGGAGAAGATGAAGAAGACCTTTCCCCCAGGACTGGACTACGTGGTCGCGCTGGATACCACGCTTCCAGTGACGGAAGGAATCAAGGAAATCGAACACACCCTCATCGAGGCTTTGGTTCTCGTGATCCTGGTCGTGTACATCTTCCTGCAAGGATGGCGAGCGACGCTGATTCCGTTGCTGGCCGTGCCGGTGTCGTTGATCGGCACGTTCATGGTTTTCCCACTGCTGGGTTTTTCCGTGAACACGCTCTCGCTGTTTGGCCTGGTTCTCGCCATCGGGCTGGTGGTGGACGACGCCATCGTCGTTGTGGAGGCAGTCGAACACCACATTGAACATGGACTCTCCCCTAAAGACGCCGCCATCAAAGCCATGGAGGAAGTCGCCGCGCCCGTCATCGGCATTGCTGTAATTCTGGCAGCAGTGTTTATTCCCACCGCCTTCATCCCGGGAATCACAGGGCGTCTGTATCAGCAATTCGCGGTTACCATCGCGGTGTCGGTGATTTTCTCCGCTTTCAACGCGCTCACTCTTAGCCCCGCACTCTCCGCTTTGTTACTGAGGCCAAAGAAGGAATCGCGCGGGCCGCTTGGCAAATTCTTTGCTTGGTTCAATCGCGTTTTCACCACCGCTACGAATGATTACGTGAAGCTATGCCGGTTCTTTATCCACAAGGGCGCCGTTGCTCTCATCTTGCTGGTGGGATTTGCAGTTCTTGCGGGATTTTTTGGCAGCAAGTTGCCGACAAGTTTTCTGCCGGATGAGGATCAAGGCTATGTCTTCGTCGTGCAGCAATTGCCCGACGCTTCTTCTCTGCAACGAAGTGGCGATGCTGCGCGGATCGTCGAGGACATCCTGCTCAAGACTCCCGGCATTGCTCACGTCACCACGGTTGTCGGCTACAGTATGCTCAGCGGCGTACAAAATACCTACAGCACATTTTTCTGGGTCACGTTTAAACCGTGGGCCGAACGCGTCGCAACCGACGAGCAATACTTCAATCTCATCATGCATTTCAATCAGGTTCTTGGAGCCCTTCCCCAAGGCACCACCGTGGCTTTCCCGCCGCCAGCTATTCCCGGTGTCGGCACCGCGGGCGGGGTCACCTATATTCTGGAAGACCGGGGTGGCCACGACGTTGAATTTCTGGCCGAGAACACCGAGAAGTTTCTGCAAGCAGCCCGCAAGCGCCCGGAGATCGCCAGAATCTTCACCACACTGCTGCCTTCGGTTCCTCAGGTGTATGTGAACGTAGACCGCGACAAGGTTCTCACGCAGGGCGTGCCGCTGAAGGATGTGTACGGTACGCTGCAAGCGTTCATGGGCGGCGCGTTCATCAACTATTTCAACCGCTTCGGCCGCCAGTGGCAGGTGTACACCCAGGCGGAGGGTAGTTACCGCACTAGGGCCGAGAATCTTGGCCAGTTCTATGTCAAAAACTCGAAGGGCAGCATGGTGCCGCTCTCCGCTGTAACTTCCATCGAGCATCGGAACGGTCCGGAATTCACCATGCGTTACAACCTGCATCGTTGCGCGCAGATCAACGCCACCGCGACACGCGGTTACAGCTCCGCACAGGCCATGAAGGCGCTCGAAGAAGTTTACGCACAGACCATGCCGCCGGGCATGGGTTTCGACTACCTGGGCATGTCGTTTCAGGAACAGAAGGCGCAACAAGGTGTTTCGCCGTTTGCCATCTTCGGCCTGTCGATCCTGTTTGCTTTCCTGATTCTTGCGGCGCTCTACGAAAGCTGGACGCTGCCGTTCAGCGTTCTCCTGAGCGTCCCAATCGCGGTGTTTGGCGCTTTTGCCATGCTGTTCATTCGACGCGTGGTCGACCTCGCTGTTTTCAAGCAATACTCGAGCCTCGGCCTGGAGAACAACGTTTACGCGCAAATCGGGCTCGTCATGCTCATCGGTCTTGCAGCCAAAAACGCTATTCTCATCGTCGAATTTGCCAAAGCCGAATATGAAAAGGGTCGCACCCTCTCTGACGCGGCGCTGGAAGGCGCCAAGCTTCGCCTTCGCCCAATCCTAATGACCTCGTTCGCGTTCATCCTTGGTTGCGTACCGCTCTGGAGAGCCTCTGGTTCCGGCGCTGTGTCGCGGCAAGTGATGGGCACGGCGGTGATTGGTGGCATGTTGGCCGCCAGCTTCATCGCCATATTCATCATTCCGGCGCTCTTCTACCTGGTGGAACGCCTGGGCGGAGCAAAGGTGCAAGGATTCAAGGCCGCGCAACCGGGCACGCCCGGCTTGGCGCCGCCCACGCCAGGCCACGCAGATTAATCCGGAGGGAATGAAACGGAGAATCATTTGCGCCCGATGAGCATAGACAACGGCAAGTCCCAACTCGATGCCGCGCCCGGCCGGACATTTCGCCGCAGCAATGGAGGGTGCGGCGAAACGTTGCGCGGTTGCCGGCCGTTGGCAACTGCGCTTGTTTCGGCCACGCTTATGCTTTCCGGATGCGCGGTCGGTCCAAATTATGTTCGCCCCAAAGTGAGTGTGCCCGCGGATTTTCGTGGAGAGGAAGGCGCAGCGCAGCAAGCTTCTTATGCGGATTTGCCGTGGTGGGAAGTTTTCAAGGACGAGCAGCTTAAGGCGCTCATCAAGACAGCTCTCGCGAATAACTATGATTTGGGCATTGCTGTCTCGCGCGTAGAGCAAGCTCGCCAGGTTGCGAACGTCGCGCGTGCGCAGTATTTCCCCGCCGTTAATTACTCCGTAGGCGCCAGCGATGGCAAAAATGAATTCGGGGGCACGATTGGACTAGGAGGGGGAACGACCAGAGGCACATTCTTGGCCTTTGGGAGCGCGGCGTGGGAAGCGGACATCTGGGGACGAATTCGCCGGCTGAACGAATCCGCACGCGCGCAATACCTGTCGACCGAAGAAGCACGCCGCGGAGTGATGCTCACGCTGACGAGCAACGTGGCGCAGGCCTATTTCCAACTGCTCGGCTTGGAGCTGCAGCTGCAAATCGCCAAGGAAACCACCGCTTCCTTTACCGACACCCTGAAACTGTTCACGCAACGCTATGAAGGTGGCGTCGCCTCCAAGCTGGATACTTCGCGTGCCGAAGCGGCGCAAGCTGCAGCCGCAGCCGCCATTCCGGAATATGAACGTCAGATTGCGCTGCAGGAAAACGTGTTGAGTGTCCTGCTAGGGAGCAATCCGCAGTCGATCGCGCATACCGCAAAACTGCTCGACGAAATCGTCCCCCCGGAGATCCCGGTGGGCTTGCCTTCTGCTCTGCTGGAACGGCGCCCGGACGTCCTGGCCTCCGAACAGCAGGTGCGCGCCGCCAATGCCCAGGTGGGTGTGGCGACGGCGAATTTCTTTCCGCAATTTGGCTTGACGGCGCTGCTGGGGCAGGCGAGTACGCCGCTTTCCAAAATCACTGCGGGCAGCGCCAATGTTTGGAGCGTAGCCGCAAATTTCACCGGGCCGATTTATGAGGGCGGCGCGCTTCGCGCGCAGAAGCGTCAGGCGGTGGCCTTTTGGGGACAGACCAAGCTGCAATACGAACAAACCGCGCTCAACGCTTTCACCGACGTCTCGAACGCGTTGATTTCGCGGCAGAAATTCGAGGCCATCCGCGCCGAACAAGCTCGCTCGGTAGCGGCTTACCAGGAAGCCGTGACGGTGTCCTTGCAGCGATATACAGCGGGAAAGGCCAGCTACTTTGAAGTGCTCGATGCGCAGATCCAGTTATATCCGGAGCAGAACTCCCTGGCGCAAACGGAGATCAATCGCCGTCTGGTTGTGGTGCAACTTTACCTGGCTCTCGGCGGCGGCTGGAATCTGACGGATTCCGATTGGCAGAATCAGACGATCACACCGGGCTCAAGCACAGGTACGGGTGCGCCCAAGACGGGTCCGGGTGCTAGCTATTGAGGCTTCCTTCCGCCGCGCGAACTTGCACAATGTAAAGATTGAGATCCTGCGGGCGCAAACTACGCGCCACCACGGTCGTTAGCGCCTTGAAGCGCTGACCTCCATCATCTTGCCGTCTTTCATCACGTATTTAAGGCCGCCCCAGGTCACGCGATTCGACGCAAATCCGGCCACCCAGACAGCGAAGTTCAGTAAATCCCGCAGTGGAATGATCCAGAACCGACGCCGCAGAACATCGTCATTGATTCCCCAAATGCCGACTACCCAAGCCAAGGTGAATCGCAAGAGCACGTAGGCGAGAAGATAGGCGGCTGCGATCCATGCGGAAGGGGCCACCGCCGCCGCCAGCAACGCCCACGGCAGGCCATGCGTAAAGAGCAATCCAATAAAGGAAGCTGGGCGGCAGAGGCGCACCGTTCGGGCCCAGCGAACCTGATGATCCCAGAAGCCCCTCGCGCCTTGTGCAGGATACATCGTCCAGACGGGCTCGCGGCACAACAACACTTTGCCTCCCGCCCGGTGGACACGATTGCCGAGTTCATAGTCGTCGGCCAACAGGTTGGCAATCGCTTCGTAGCCGCCAATTTTGGCCAGCCAGGTTTTGGTTGTTCCCACCGAAGCGCCCAAGGCGAAGGTGATTCCTTCCTTCCACTCCGCGACCAACGCACCCGCAAAAAAATCGCTGGCCGTGCCGACGGCCTCGAGTTCAGACCAGAAGGAGTTCTGCGCGATGGCGCGATAAAAGCAGCTCGCTACGCCTACCGCCGGATCCGCAAAGGGCGCAACCAGTTCGCGGATACAGTTTGGGCCGACGCGAACGTCACCATCGGTTTGCAGCAGCATTTCGTATTTTGCTTCGCGCGTGAGAAGCGCCAGATTGTTTATCTTTCGGTTTGAGCCAATCTGCGGCGCATTGGAGAGGATACGAATGCGGCGTTCCGGAAAATCCTTCATGACTTTCTCGATGACCGGCACGGCAGCATCCGACATTTCGTTCACGCAAAACAGGATTTCGTACTCGGGGTAGTCTTGAACGCAGAAGCTCGCGAAATTGTCATATGAGCCGAAATCCACGCCTCGCACGGGCTTCAGCAGGCTGACGGGTGGGGTGAACGCGGGGAGCTGTTTGGCGCGCTCTCGCCGAAAGAAGCGGATGGCCGCAAAGATCGCAGTGACGTAATAGCCCAGCGGGGAAAGGGCCAGTAACAGAATGGCCCAGCGCCAAATCGAAAAATGAAAGTTCATCGCGATGGGTGCGATCTAGTCCTTTTGTGTGCTCCCCGAAGGGTGCGCTTCTGTCTGCAGCGGGATCAGAAATGCGCCTTGCACGCGATACCGGAAACCCCGCCACGCCATTGTATTTGAGAAGAAGCTGGCAATATAGAGGCACAAATTGAGACCGTCTCGCAGAATCACCAACCATGGCCTCCTGCGCACGGTGGGATCATCAATCAAATGCACGCCCACCTCCCAGGCCAATGACAGCCGCAACGACAAATACAGCGCGGCATAAACCAACGCGATTTTCCATGACGGTTCCAGCGCCGCGACCAGCAGAGACCACGCCAGGCCAAACGTAAAGAACAAGCCGAGATACCCTCCCAACGAATATTTCTGAGTTGAACCATCCAACGCAGTTCGTGCCTCAGGAATTGTTCAATCGTTTGGTTAGGGAACACCATCCACACCGGCTTGCGCATCACTCAACCCGGTAGCCCCTGTGGGATATCTCATTTCCCAGCATAAAATCGTCGGAGTGGTGATTGACCAATGCTTCAAATCCGCCGATCTCCGCGAGCCGCTGCTTCCAGATTGCCATCGTCCAACCGAACGTGTAATCAAGCGTCGCCAAGAATTCGGCGAGGATGGTGTTCGGAGCACCCTCCGTCGGAATACCCACGGAATCCAGTTCGGAAGCAAGTCCACCATCGGTGATGCCGCGGAAGAATGCCGTGACAACGCCGACCTTGACGTCGCGAAACGGCGCTGTCGTCACCCTTAGGTAGTCTTTTTCCACACGCACGTCGCTGTCGTTTATCACCAGAAGTTCGTATCGTGCCCTTTGGCAAGCCGGCAAAGGTTATTGGTTTTGCGGCATGCGCCCAGTTGTTCGACGCCGACAATCAGGCGGATTTGTGTTTCCGGGAAATCGCGTTGGAGTGCTTGAATGATAGGAATAATCGGGTCGTCCGCTTCTCCAACGGCAAAAACGATCTCGTATTCCGGGTAATCCAGACCACACATGCTGGCAAAATTTTCGTAAGCGCCACAGTCAACACCACGAACTGGCTTAAGGATACTGACAGGCGGCGAAAAGGACGGGTCCAAGGACGGTGAATTCTTCAGGCGCAGACGGTTAGTCCACGCCGCGAAGATTGCCAGACAATAGTAAACGAGCGGCCCGAGAGCCGGAATGAGCATGAGGTAACGCAAGCACGCCCCCACGTTGTTAAGACACTTGCGCGAAGTTCCACGGCCTGAACCTTCGACTCGGCCTTGCTGAAACAATCCGCTTCTCTCCCGATGATCGGACTGCGTAGCGCGCCTTGTTATAAATGCAGGTCAGCGCGACACAATGAAATGTGTCGTGCGGACTGTGCATGCTTCTGTTCAGGACCCTGCTTGACTAGGACACCTGTAAAATCTGATTCGATAAGTGTCGAAAAGGTAGCCTGTACTTGTGTAAGGGGAGCAACGCAAAGAGAGTGATCGCGTTGAACTGTCTAACCTGTTGCGAGCACCAGAATTACGCCCAGGAAGACCATGCCGACACCCAGCCAGCGCCGCGCGGTAACTTCTTCTTTCAGGATGTACTTGGCGCCAAGGACCCCAACAATGTAATTCGCCGCCGAGGCCGGGATCACCAGGCTGATGGGTGCCCACGACAAGAGAATCAGCAAGGAATAGAAGGAAGCTGCAAGCAAGGGCAGGGCGAACCAAACCCAGCCGCTACGAACCGCCCGCCACAGGAAACGCAACAACGCACGAGGACGAAAGCTTTCAGGCTCGCCAATCCTTTTCATGCCGTAGGTGACGGCGATTTCGCCGCCCGTCCCACTGCAAATGAAAAATATCAGCATGAGGATGACTTTGATCATGGCATAGCCTGCGCCGCGCCCGTGGTGCTGGGTTTCGTCTGGCCGACCAGCAAAACGCCCAAGACGATCAGCGCCACGCCCGCCCAGCGTTTGGCCACCACAACCTCGCGCAGGATCAAGACCGCCAGCACGGTCTGCAGCGCATAGCCAAAAGCGCCTGCAGGCATCACGTAGCTGTAGTCGGCCCAACTCACTGCGGTCATGTAGCTGAGGGTATAGCCAATCAGGAAGAGAATGCCCAGCCAGATGGTCGGATTCTGAAGCGTCGAGAGAAATGCTTGCCACAAACCGGGGACGGTAATATGGACCGCGCCCATTTGCGACATGCCGCGTTTCAGCAGCAAATCGCCGGCGCTGGCGCACACCACCATCAGCAAGACCATGAACATGGTCTTGAACCGTAGCCTATGCTCGTGGCTCATTCGGGGAAGTTAGTCGTTGCCGCTACTGGTCGAAGATACACCGGTGACCGGCACCATCGTTTTCGGAGCAGGGCCGCCTTCGCGCGCCCACTTCAGCCGCTCCGCCCGCAGCTTCAGGAATTCCGTGGCCTCGTGATACAGGCGCTTGCGTTCATGACCATCCCACAACGCTTCTTTCACGATGCGCCAAACCACCTTCGGACGGAAGTAATACTCATCGTAGAAGCGGTTCACACCCGCCATCATCTCAGTCTTGTTCAGATGAGGGAATTCGATGTGCGGAAGTTGGTGTCCGCTGGAATCGGCCAGCGCCTCCACGCGAAGGAAGCCTTCTTTGGCCATCTGGTCGTGCAGCTCAGTTCCGGGCATGGCGTGTGCCAGAGAAACCTGAATGGTTTCGCAATCCAGTTCCTTGGCGAAGTCGATGGTCTTGTTGATGGTGTCCTTGGTTTCGCCGGGGAGACCGATGATGAAGTCACCGTGGACCTTGATTCCGACCTTGCGGCAGTTCTTCATGAACTCGCGCGCCATCTCGACAGTGGCACCCTTCTTGATGTTCTTCAGGATTTGCGGATCGCCGGATTCGAAGCCGACGATAAAGAGACGCGCTCCGCCGTCCGCCATGGCCTTCAATTCTTCATATTTGCTGTGGCAACGCGCGGTGCAGGACCACTGGAATTTCAGGGGCTTGAGTTTCTGGCTCAGCTCGATGGCGCGATCCTTGCGGATGTTGAAGGTATCGTCGTCGAAGAATATCTCCTTCATCTGCGGGAAGTAGCCGAGGGCCTTTTTGACTTCCTCCACGACGTTGTCCACCGAACGCGTACGCCATGCATGTCCGGAAATTGTCTGGGGCCACATGCAGAAGGTACACAGCGCCGGGCAGCCGCGCGAAGTGTAGAAGGATATAAAGGGGTTCAGGAGAAACGGGACGTTGTAGCGTTCGATCTGTAGATCGCGCTTGTAAATGTCGCTGGCGAAGGGTAGCGCGTCCAGCTCTTCGGTGTGCAGTTGCGGGCGCGGAGCATTGTGGACGACCTTGCCATCCTTGCGAAAGCTGGCGCCAAGGATCTGCTCGACCGGCTGGCCATGCGCGTACTCGGCAACGGCGTGGTCAAATTCCCCGCGCATCACAAAATCAATGTCTTCGCTGGAATTCAGGGTTTCGTCAGGCTTGATATGTCCGTGAGGGCCAACGAACGCCACTCTCAGTGAGGGGTTGGCTTCCTTAATTTTGCGCAGAAGCTTCACGTCGCTGTGGAAGCCGACGGTCGACGTGTAGAGCACCAGGAACTCGTAGTCCTTGCAGATCTCCACGGTCTGCTGCCAGTTGACCTTGTGCGGCGAGGCATCAAGCAAGCGACTGCCGGGGATCAGTCCTGCCGGGTAGGTCAGCCATACCGGAAACCAATAGGACTCAATCTCTCGCGTCGCGGGCCACCGCGAACTCGCCCCGCCGTCAAAGTTCTCGAAACTCGGCGGGTTCAATAGCAAGGTCTTCATTGCATCTGGCATTCAGCACCCTCAGCCTTTGCGAAAATTCGGTCTACAAGCAACTTCCCCAAAGCAGCCACACCCGCGCCACCATGCGCGGGGTCTTGCGTCCCTGACTACCGTAGATAATAGTCTAACCGACTTGGTTATATCCGCACACGGGTTTTTGCCAACGGAGCGAAACGCGCATCCAACAGCTAAATACTGCATTCAGCGGTACTTGCAAGGTGGCCTAGGAGCGGTCTTACGACGCACACTCGTCGGTCGCCTGGCTCAATAACTCCCAAATCCGATCCAGCCATTCGCGGTGCTCCGGCTTCATCAGGACCGAGCGGAGGCAAGTTAGATAGCTCTGGTCCACTTTGACGCCTCCTAAATTCGCTTCAAAGAGCGCCACCGGCAGTTCAGCAATGGCCAGATGGAGGTTGTTTCTGGCTGCCGCGGCAAAGATGCGCCGCGACATTGCGGAGGATGCGCTGACACTTTCCGCGCGCGGCGCAAACACGACAATGTCCAGTTCCGGGGGAAATGCGGCAACGAACCGTGAGTCTCCGGCAATCCTCTGGTGAAAGTCTATGGCCGCTTCCCTGCACTGCTCGAGTCCTTGGGCAAACTCTGCGTCCTTCTTCAGGGGCAGCAACTTTTGCGTGGCCCACAGCGCTACCGCGGTGGCGCCGGGACGCGAACATTCCAAGCTGATCTCCCCGAGGTGCAGTTCGCCGGAACTGAAATAGGTGTAGGGCGAATCATGGCGGTATAACCGGCCGACGACCGGATCGCGAAACATCACGCATCCGCATCCGTAGGGCTGCAGGCCGTGCTTGTGCGGATCGATAACGATGGAATCGGCCTGGGCAATGTGGTCAAAACTGTTACGCGTTTCCGGGCCGAGATTTCCCGCCAATGCGAAGTATCCGCCGTAGGCCGCATCGGCGTGCAGCCGGAAGCCGTGCTTCGAGCGCACGTCCAGAATTTCCGCCAAAGGATCGACCGACCCGGTGGCGGTCGTTCCCATCGTCGCCACGACTGTTCCGACATCGCCACGCCGCAAGCGTTTTCGCAGAGCTTCCGCGTCCATGCGTCCGCGCGCGTCGCAAGGAACGCTCTCGAACGGCAGTTGCAGCACAGAGGAGATACGCTCGTGCGTGTAATGAGCCTGCGCGCTGGCGAGGATGGTCTTCCCTTGCTCGAGCCGCCCCGCTACCCAAAGCGCTTCCAGATTGGCCATGGTGCCGCCGCCGGTCAGATGACCCAGATGCTCCGTCCAACCGAACATCTCGGCGATCTCCGTCACGGCTTCCTGCTCCATGGCCGAAGACGCGCGCCCGCCGTCGAGTGCGTGATTGTTGGGATTGATCCATTGCGCCAGCGCATAGGCCACCCGTGCTACCGGATGGGGCGGCTTGAGCATCTGCCCGGCATACAACGGATGAAAGTAAGGGAAATTGTCGTGCAACCGCTCGGCCGTTTCCGCAAGCACTGCAGGGACTCGTTCCGCGCCTGGCGGCTGCGCATCGTTCGCAGGGAGTGTAACAAATCCAGCATCCAGTTTTTCAAGCGCGTCAGCGAGAATCTTCAAACTGGCTTTTTCCAGCATGTCCTGGTCCCCCGTCGAGTCACCGAGACTTCTGGCTATTGCAAGACCTTATCCACCTGGCCCGCGGTCTTTAGAAGTTCCAATTGTGCCTGCTGGCGGCGAAAATTCGCATCGAGGTATGCCATCCACTTTTCATTTTCATCCAGGCGCGCGCGTTCCATGTCGCGCAGATTCGCTTTGCCTTCCGCGAATTGCGATTGCAGAACGGCGACATTCTGCTGCGCCAGTTGCAACTCCAGCCGCGCGACTTCTTTCGCCGCCTCGGTCTGCTGAACCTTGCGCGACCGTTGCCGGACTTCAGCGCTCACCTGCGTGCGGGTATTCGACAAGTTGATTTTAGCGGCATCCAGGTTGGCCTGGGCCAGGGCAATGCTGGCGCGCGTTTTCGAGCTGAAGATCGGCATGTTGATGTTCACGCCGGCGTTCAGGTTATTGTAGTGAAAATTCTGCACGATATTCGTGTAGTCCTTGAAGTTGTATTTTGCCAGCACGCTGTAAATCGAAACCAGCTCCAACGTGGGCCAGTAGCCGCGTTTTTCTCCTTGCAGCCGGAACTCCTTGGCTTTTACGTCGGAAACCGCAAACGCAATGCTGGGACTCGATTCCGACGCCATCGCCACCAGGTTCGCACCTTCCTGCTCCGCCGCGCCCGGCAAATCCTCGGCTGCCAGATCTATTTTCTGGTCCGCCACCATCCCCATTTGATTGCGCAAATAAACCTCCAGTTCATCCTGCCGGCCTTCGAGTTGCAGGATGCGTTCTACCACTTGCGCGCGCGTCAGTTGCGCCTTGGTCACTTCTACGGGCAACTCGTAGCCCTCGCCTTGCCGCTCCTGGGTGACCTGGACGATTTTCTCGGCGCTGTCTTTCTCTTTTCGCAAGAGTTCGAGCGAGTGCCGTACCTTCACGAGTTCCAGATAGCAGGTCGCCACTTGCGTTACGACGGCATTGCGCGTGTCTTCCAGCGTGGCCCGTTGCGCCCTGGCTTGTTCCTGCTGCTCTTTCGCCAAACCCTTCAGTGGCCCGTTGAGAACCTGTTCCGTGTAGGTGACGCTGAACAGCGAGGGCGGTCGGCCTCCGGGAGTTTCCGGCAGTCCGTAGGTGTAACCCGCGCCAGAGCCCGCGTAAAGATTGGGCAGAAACTCCGAGTGGGTGAGATTCGCGCCCTGCTCTGCGATCTGCAAGCGTAGCCGGGCCAGTTGAATGTCCCTACTGTTCTGCAGTGCCAACTCGACGGCGCGTTTCAACGTGAGAGTAACAGGAACACCGCTCGGCGCAGGCATCTGCGCGACGTCTTGTGCTTTGAGCGCCGGCACACTGGCCGCGATCCACAATATTCCGGCCATCGCGCAACGTTTCCAAGGCATGATCGCCTCCTGCGAATTTCTATCGCTCAGCTTCGGTCGCCCTACTCGTAACGCAGCGATTCAACCGGCACGAGTTTGGCCGCCTGGCTCGCGGGCAGCCACCCAAAAAATAGTCCTGTTGAACAGGAAACCAGAAATGCCACGATGACGCTGGTCGGGGAAATCGGCACGCGTAGGTTCCCCGGCAACAACTGCTGAACAAATACAGGAATAGCGATGCCGAGAAGGATTCCAATCACCGCTCCGCCGCCGCTAATCAGGAATGCCTCGATCAAGAATTGCCACAAGATCTCTCGTCGCGCCGCGCCAACCGCCTTGCGAATTCCGATCTCGCGGGTGCGCTCCTTCACCGTGACCAGCATGATGTTCATGATGCCGATGCCGCTAATGAGCAGCGCGATAGCCGATACGGCCAGAAGAAGCACGGTCAACGCACGCGAAATCGTATGCGCCGCGTTCAAAATTGCCGTCAAGGTACGCACGTCATAACCGGCTTCGGCGGGGTGGCGGCTCTTCAAAAGCCGTTCCATCTGGCGTTCTACGCTTTCCACCTCGTCCGGACTGGATGCCTGTGCCAGCACCTGCTGCAGAATTTCCGTTCCGGTGTAGTACTTCATTAACGGGAACGGAATCAGGACTGATTCATCTTGCAATTCGGTCAATCCGTACGTCGCGGCGCGTTCGCGGAAAACGCCAATCACGGTGAAGGTTAACTCCCCCATGCGAAGCGAGCGGCCAATAGGATTGTCGACGCCGAAAACACGATCGGAGAGTTTCTTGGTGATCAAGCAGACTTTGCCGTGCGTTGCCGCGTCTGCACTGTCGAAGTAACGTCCACGCAAGATGACCAGCCGGCGAATCTGCTGATAGCCGTCAGTTACGCCGATCAGGCTCACGGGCCGCGTCACGCCCTGCACCACCACCGTCATGGGCATATCGGTGAAGCCTGCCGCCATCGCCACGTCCGGGATGGTTTCTTTCACGGCGACGACGTCTTGCAGCGTTAAGCGATGGCTCAATGGTTGGACCTTGTCCGGGGTCTTCACCATTTCTGCCCACACCAGGTTCGACCCGATGGCTTCAATCTGCGAAATCACGTAGCGCTGGCTGGTCAAGGCCACTGTCACCACCAGCACGATTGAGGCGCTGCCGATGATGACGCCAATGGAGGTGAGAATCGCGCGCAGCTTATTGCTGCGCAGGGCGTCTACTGCCACGGTCATGGATTCGCGAAATTGCATGCCTTCTCTTCGTGCCTGTTTCCGCTATCGGCTCTTGTACCGAGCTTCGTCAGTTTCCGAGTTTCTTCAGCGCTTCCTGCGCTGCTTTGTACTTCGGGTTCAATTTCAACGCCGCTTCGTATTCGCTGCGCGCCGCGGCCACGTTCTTTTGTTTCTCGAACAGTTGGCCCAGCCAGTAATGTGCTTGCCCGGGCTTCGGATAGTTTGACCTTACGGGCGCCACGCCAAGATATTCCCGCAGCAATTTCTCGGCGTCCGGCAAATTTTCACCCTTCAGAATGAAGGCCTGGGCGCGATAGAACTTTCCGCGGGGATCGGCAGGCGCGGCAGCCTCGCCGAGATCCGCAACCGTAATGAGCTTGTCGGCCTGGCGGCGCTGGGAAAAATAATCGCCAACGTTGTAGATCAGCCCCGCCGACTTTGGCCTGCTTTCGAGCGCTTTGGTGAATTCGGCGTCCGCAGTCGCGTAGTCCTTCTTCGCGGCCTTGCAATTTCCCGCCGCATAGTGCCCCTGCGCCGGATCAAGCGTCATCAACTTCTGGATGATGGGCCGAGCCTTGTCTTCGCCGCCGCCCACCACGCCCGGCGCGGTACAGTCGTATTCCACCAGATCCTGCGCCGCGTCGAAATTCTTCTCGTCCAATTGCATCGCGGTGTCAAATTCCTTCTGAGTCTTGCGCGCCAGCGGATAGGCGCTGAACATAGACGCATGATCGGCCTTGGCGCCATAGGCTTCGCCCAGCCACTGGTGATACTCGGAATTTTTCGGATTGATGGCTACGGCCTTCTCGCCACTGCTCACGGCCGCGTCGTACTGATCGAGTTCTAGGTAGGACTTGGTCAGCAGCAGCTGAACATCGCCGTTTTGCGGATCTTTGCTTTCGGCAGCCTTCAGCAGTTCGATCGCCTTGGCGTAGTCGCCCTTTTCGAAAGCTTGCCGGCCCGTATCGAGAGGCGCGATCTGTGGCATCGCGGATAGCACGGAACCCGCGACCGACCACAAAAGCGCGAACACAAGCAGTCTATAAGCCCGCATCGCTCCCACCCTTCAGATTCGATGTGTCCATATTCACAATTTTGACCGCCATGCCGTCGCGGAAGTCCGCGTCTCCGGGTAGCGCCACGATTTCGCCCTGCTGCAATCCGCCGACGACCTCGTAATTAGTGGCGTCGGCGATTCCCACCTGAATGGCGCGTTTCTCCAAGGTGTCCTTGTTAACTCCAGCGCCCCTCCTCACTACGAACACAAAATTCTGGCCCCCGATCCTTTCTACCGCGCCGCGCGGAATGGCCATGACATTCAGACGCTCCTTGGAATTGATGCGCACATTGACGTTGGTGTTAGGCAAAAGATCGAGCTTGGAATTGTCCACCGAGCACAGCAGTTCGCCGACGCTCCTGGACCCGTGCGGCACTACCTGCTTTGGAATCTCTTCGGTCTGACCTTGCCAGACGCGATTGGGCAGCGCATCCCAGGTGATTTTGACCGGCTGACCGGGCTCCAGGGCGCCCAACTCCGGTTCGTCAATGAACGCCCGCACGCGCACCTTGTGCAAATCCGCCAGTTCCGCGATGAGGTCGCCGACCTTCAAAAAATCGCCGCGCTTGACCGGTAAGGCGTACAGCGTTCCATCGACTGGAGCGGTGATGTGGCCCTGCCGCACTTTGTCTTCGAGCGAGGCAACGTCGCTTTTTGCCTGCTCGACCGCCAGTTCCCCTTGCGAACTGTCCAGATTCACATGGCGCTCGAATTCCTGCTGCACCGCGGTCAGGCGATTCACCTCCGCTTGCATCTTTGTGAGCGCCAGCTCGTTGGCCGCCAGCTCATCTTTTGTGGCCGCGCCTTCTGCCAGCAATCGCTGCAGCGAGTCGTGGTTTTTCTGCAGTCGAGCGAGATCGGCTTGTGCCTTCACCAGATCTCCATTCACTCGCGAGGCTTCATCCGCGCGGCCGCCAGCCTTGGCCGCGAGCAGATCGTCTTCCGCGCGCAATAACTTGGATTTCGCCTGAGCCAGCTGTGCCGCCGCATCCTTGACGTTCAGTTCCACCAGGATTTGGCCTTTCTTCACATTCTGCCCCTCGGAAACATGCACCTGGGCCACAAACGTGTCCAGCTGCGCGCGAATACTATACGGCGAGATGGGCTCCACTTTCCCATTGCTGCTGATCGACGAAACGATGTTTTGCCGCATCGGGGTCATCGCCGATATCTTTGCCACCGGCTGCCGCCCGCTCATGCGCACCAACACAAACGCCACAATCCCTGCCACCAGCAGGAAAATGAGCACCCGATTCCGTAACTTTCTCTCCATAAGGTCCTGAAGTTGAGCCGCCGCCATCAACGCGCACCGCGTTCCCCCACACCGGGCGGCATGCTTCGCGCAAAGGCCTATAGCTTGTGCTTGACTTGCGAGCCGTAACTGCTGGGCAAGACGCTTCCTAAGGTAAAGTCTATCAGGAGGTTAGCTAATTTCTCTACAGAGTTCCGCCAGCCCTGTACCGTGCGATGCCCGGCGATTTGCCTTGGATGCCAAAATGCCCCGTCGTTGCCTGTGCTAGAATCGGCCGATGAGCACCTCATCCCAAGGGGCCCCGGCGGAACCCGTCAAAGCGGCCCAACCTGCCAGGTCTCCGTCCGCTAATTACCTCCATCGCGTGTGCATCCAATGCAACAACATGTTCCGCGTTCCGGCTGATAAGTTTGATGCCAAGCAGTGCCCCAATTGTCACAAGGGTTAGCTCGGGTTCTGCCCGCGATTTCGGTTTTTTCGTACCGAGGTTTCGTGTAACTTCTGTGTTGCACCCTGCGTAGTAACCTGCAGATGGCGGTTTGTCCTGCTTTCATTCATTTCAAGAGGCATTTTCGATGATCGAAACTCGTGGCTTGACCAAGGTGTTCCGGGACAAGAAGCGCGGTGAGATTCGCGCCGTCGATAATGTGAATTTTGTCTGCAAACCCGGCCAGATTTACGGCTTACTCGGCGCCAACGGCGCCGGCAAAACCACCACGCTGCGTATGCTGGCCACGATCCTCGAGCCGACCGACGGCACGGCTATTGTCTGCGGCCACGATGTGATTGACGACCCGCAAAAGGTGCGCGCCAACGTCGGATTCCTCTCCACCGCTACCGCCCTGTACCGACGCCTCACCGCGCAGGAAATGGTCGAATACTTTGGACGCCTGAATGGGCTGGATGAAGCCACGCTCAAGAAGCGCGTGGACGAGATCTTCGACCGCCTGGACATGAACTCCTTCCGTGATCGCCGTTGCGACAAGCTGTCCACCGGCATGCAGCAGAAGACTTCCATCGCCCGCACTCTTGTGCATGATCCCGCGGTGATGATCTTCGACGAACCGACCAATGGTCTCGACATCATGACCGCTCGCACCATCACCGCTTTCATCCGGGAATGCCGCGACCGGGGCAAAACGGTCATCTTCTCCACGCACATCATGAGCGAGGTCGCAAAGCTCTGCGACACCATCGGCATCATCCAATCCGGAAAAATCCTCGCGGAAGGCTCGCTTGCCGAGCTGCGCTCGCGTTACAACGAACAAGACCTGGAAGAAATATTCGTAAAAATTGTGGCGCCGCTGTACGTCGAGCAGGAGGCCAACTGATATGTCACTACGAAACGTTGGCATTGTGTACCGCAAGGAACTAAGGGAAGCGCTTCGCGACCGCCGCACCTTGATCTCGACGATCATCGTTCCGTTGATTCTCTTTCCGCTGCTGACGGCAGGTTTCATCTCGTTGGCAGTCACCCTGGTGGGCAAGGCCAAGGAGGAAGTCCCTCGCATCATGATTCTGGGTGGCGAGGACTCCCGGCCGTTTCTGGAGGGCCTGCGCAAGAACGACCAGATCACCGTCGTGCCGCTGGCCGGCAACTGGAAAGACCAGATCATCAACAAGGACATTCGCGCCGCCGTCGAAATTCCAGCGGGATTTCAGAGCGACGTCGCGCAGCAGAAACCGACCACACTGAAAATTTATGTGTACGAAGGCGACATGAAATCGTCCTTCGGTGCCGACCGCGTGCGGGACTACTTCAAAACGTACAGCGACAATGTGGTGAAGGAGCGCCTGGCCGCCAAAAACGTGCCTGATTCGGCGCTCAAACCCTTCGACGTGAAGCAGCAAAATGTGGCCCCGCCGGAAAAGGTAGGTGGCGCAGCTTTCGGCGGCCTGATCGGTTACATGGTTATTCTGTTGTGCCTGACAGGCGGCATGTATCCGGCCATGGACCTGACTGCCGGCGAAAAGGAACGCGGCACTATGGAGACGATTCTCTCCAGCCCCGTTTCTCGCGTGCATCTGGTGCTGGGCAAATTCTTTCTGGTACTGAGCGCCTCGCTGGTTACCGCAGCGCTCTCGGTGACGTCCATGGGAATGTCGTTTTGGGCAGCAAAACATTTCCACATGTTCGACCAGGCCGGAAGCGATGCGGCCCAACTTAGCCTTAGCCTTGGTCTTGGTGCTGTCCTTTCCGTTTTCATTATGGTTCTACCCCTTGCCGTGCTTTTTGCGGCGGCGCTCATGACCATTTCGCTGTTCGCCAAAAGCTATAAGGAAGCGCAAAGTTACGTCACCCCGCTGATGATGGTGGTGATTCTTCCGGCTGTCGCGGCCATGCTGCCGGGCGTCGAACTCACATCCAAACTGGCTCTCGTTCCCATCCTGAACATGAGCCTGCTGTGCAAGGAACTTGTCACCAGTACGTATCACTGGAACTACATCGCCATCATTTTTTCGTCCACCTGCGTGTACGCGGCTGTGGCGCTGTTTCTCGCCGTGAAAATGTTCCAGCGCGAAGATGTGCTGTTCCGCTCCTAAAACCCCTGTAGAGATCGGAACCCGTCGAGTGCGCTAGAATCGCCTGCGCATGGAATACTCGCTGCATTTCGTGCTCGCGCTCCTCGGATCGGCAGGATTAACTGGATTGTTCGGCGCGCTGCTAGGAGTGGGCGGGGGTGTGTTCATCGTGCCGGTAATAGTATTGATGTTCCATTTGCCGGTGAAGGTGTCGCTAGCGGCGAGCATTGTCTCTGTAATCGCAACATCGCATGCCGGCGGATCGTCGTATGTTGAGCAGCGCATCACCAACCTGAAGCTGGGCATGTTCCTGGAGATCGCGACGACCATCGGCGCGGTGACCGGCAGTGTGCTGGCGATCTACCTGCAGCAATGGCTGATGCTGATTATTTTTGCGGCCATGCTGGCGTACATGAGCTACGCAGCGTTCACCACACGCAACCTGGATGATCAGCATCGGGAGAGTTCGCGAGAGCCTAGCAGCATCGGTTGTCGCGGTATCTGGAACTGCGCGGTTCGTATCACGACCGGGCGGCCAACCGAGATGTGGAGTACTTATCAACGGATCGGCCATCGGAGCGGCCATTTCCTGCCCTGCAGGGTTGGCGTCGGGACTGCTTGGCGTGGGCGGCGGAGTGCTGAAGGTGTCGGCGATGAACCGCTACATGAAGGTTCCGATGAAGGTGGCGGTCGGCACCAGCAGGCTGATGATCGGCGTGACCGCGGCAGTGAGTTCGATTCTTGGAATGGATTTCACCGCGTTGATGGCCTACCTCGCATACGGGATGTTGGCATTCATCTGCCGTTGCTGGAATGTTTACGAGGACGTGTATCGCGTGCTGCTGGCAGGCACGCTCATCAGCTCAGCGTTGTTCGCACTGGCACGGCCTTGCTGCATCCGGAGACTTCCGCTGGCGCCGGAGTTGGTGCGGTCGCATTGTCGTTGGATGGCAATCTGGCAGGGCTTGAAGGAGTTCAACGCATTGACGTTGCTGCTGGTAGCCACCGCCTTGCTCATTCTGACGCCGGGTCTGCGCGTCGTCATTTCGATCTGGGCGTTCTGGGTACACCGCGACCACAAGTACGTGGTGGTTACCAGCATCGTGCTGGGAGTGATCGCATTGTCGGTGGTGCTGGCACACTTCGGCGTGAAATAGGCAGACGCACGAGGTCGCCTCGCGTTCCCATGAGTGGTTCTCAGGAACTTTCCTCGTGGAATTTTCGTTTATCTTGATATGCGGCGAGCTTTTCGCGTCCTTCTCCTTCTCTTGGTGTTTCCGGCCTTACTCGCTGGAGTCGCCGGCTGGTTCGCCGCGCCAGCCTTTCTCCATCCCATTCGCCGCGCGCTTACGCCCGACCTGATTCGCGAAGCCGATGCCGCGTTCGTCCACGTTGGGGGACGCCGCCAAGATTTCGACGTTCGCGCTTCCGACGGGGCGTTGCTGCGCGGCTGGAAAGTTCGCGCGGCGAATCCTAACGAAGCGTGGGTTCTGGCGTTCCACGGCGTGGGAGACAATCGCATTGGTGTGGTCAATCATTCAGAAATTCTGCTGCGTGCGGGGTACAGCGTCGTGCTGATGGACTCGCGCCGCCACGGAGAGAGCGAGGGCGAAATTGCCACGTACGGGTGGCTGGAGCGCGACGACGTCCACGCTATCGTGGACGCGCTGGTTGCATCCGAGCATCCCACGCATATTTTTGCCCTGGGAGAATCCATGGGAGCGGGCATCGCCCTGCAATGCGCTGCGGCGGACTCGCGCATTGCAGCCGTGGTCGCTGAAACGCCGTTCGCCAGCCTTCGCGAAGCCTCGTACGACTATGCGGGTCTGCGCTGGTCACCGCTGCTCGGAAAAACCTTGTTCGCGCCTTTCAGTTGGATCCTGGTGTCTCGCGGCGAATCTCTGGCCGGATTTTCCGCGTCCGGCATTTCACCGGAAAAGGCCGTGGCCGAACGCGCGTTTCCGATTTTTCTGATCTGCGATGCGAACGACGTCGCGCTTCCCTGCCGCCATGCCGAGCGCATCTACGCCGCCGCTCGCGGCCCTAAATCCCTGTGGGTTGTGCCCGGAGCATTTCATACCGGCGCACTCGGATTCGAGCCCGAAGAGTTTCGTCGGCGCGTGTTGCAATTTTTCGCGGATCCCTCGGCAAACCACTAAGCCAGGCTCTTTCCGTGTCGAAGCAGGCATTGCGTAACGGACAAATTGCGCGTGGCGAGAAATTACGATCGGCTCAATTCGGATGCGTTTCCGGTTCTTCCGAAGCCCGCTCCGACTGTGTTTCCCAGTCTTCGCTCAAACGGCGAACCGTCTCGCGCATGCGCACCGCCAGCGTGGCGATGGTTTGCAATCGCAACACGGTCTGCTGCGGCAGTTCGATATTGCGGCGCCGCAGCTCCACCAGAAGCAGCTCCGCGTTGCCGAGGATTCCAGTCAGCGGATTGTTCAGTTCGTGCCGCAAAATCTCGCCAAAATCACGTGTTTCCTGTTGGCTTTCCACATGATTCTCCTGCGCGTGCCGCGATGCCGCCTGGCGCGTACTGCGTAAGTGCTGCTGTCGTAGTCTCCGTTCCACCAATCCCACGGCGACCTGCAGCGAAAACTCCGAACAAACGACGAAGTCGACGTCGCCGGCGGCCAGCAATGCGCCGAGTTCTATCTGGTGTTCGGCGCTCCCAACCACAACCAGCGGCGCACACTCCGCCAGCGAAGTGGCGGCAGCCCGAAGTGTGGGCTTTTTTCGCGGCTGAGCCGCGCCTCCGGTGGCCAGCGCGCATTCGTGCAGCAGAATGATGGCCGGCGAACGAGCCTCAATCGCACGGCGTGCCCCTTCGAAGCTGCTCGCGTCCGTGACGCACAAACGGTTTTGCCGGCGCGCCAGTTCCCTTTGCACCTCGTCATGAAATTCCTGATTGCCGGAAATCACCAGCAACAGTTCGATGGCTTCCTTGCTATCCGCCCGCTCCATAGTTATCCGTTTCCTGCCGCGCGATTTTTCGCCGCTTCCGCTCGAACGTCCGCGGCCGTCTTCCGGTCGAGGGCTTCCTTCACGGCCCGGCTCAGCTCTTCCATGCGAAACGGTTTATTCCAATTCGCTTTTAAGATGAGACTAATTATCGTACAATGGCGGCATGGCAAGACCTCGTCATACGGATATGAAAGCAGTGGCACGAGCGCGGAAGGCAGTGGCCAAAGCAGGAAGCATGGAAGAATTGAGGGCAGCGCAGGCGGTATTGTTGCCCGCGGTGATGAACACGACGCTGACGGAGACCGCAGCATTGCTGGGCGTGGGACGGGCGACGGTCGCGCGGTTGCAGTCCAAGTTCCGACAAAGCGGGAAACGTATCCTCAGCGGAGACAAGCAGCGGAATTGGGGAGGGCGACGCAATGCGCTGCTGACCTGGGCGGAAGAAGAAGAGTTTCTGGCTCCCTGGCTGGAACAGGCCAGAGCCGGTGGACTACTGGTGGTTTCCCCGTTGCGAGCGGCTTTGGCGGAAAAACTGGGTCAACCCGTGAAAGCCTCGGTGGTGTATCGACTGCTGGTCCGTCACGGTTGGCGGAAGGTGGCACCGGACACCCGGCATCCCAAAAGCGATGCGGAAGCGCAGTCCCAGTGGAAAAAAAACTCCCCGAAACGCTGGCAGCCCTACTGAAACCCGAAGAGGTGCGAGACCGCCGTGTACGGCTGATGTTTCAAGACGAGGCGCGGTTTGGGCGCATGGTCCGAATCCGGCGTTGCTGGGCTCCGACACCGGAGCGACCTGTGGTGAACAATGGCTACGAGCGCCAGTTTGTCTACGTCTACGGCGGGGTGAGCCCGATCGAGGGAGAGTTGGATTGGATGATTTGCCCGAAGATGAACACG
>Ga0074045_10000961_pt1 | contig 28273 bp, 18 predicted proteins | sample BogForMeECP23OM2_FD_94442 | JGI IMG/M metagenome (GOLD analysis project Ga0074045, IMG submission 94442) | Bog forest soil microbial communities from Calvert Island, British Columbia, Canada - Bog Forest MetaG ECP23OM2 | ecosystem: Environmental > Terrestrial > Soil > Wetlands ...
CATCCACAATATTGGAATGTTATCCGGCAATCTTATTGAAACCCAAGCCCTGACAGTGCCCTGCCCTACATGTGGCGCTGGTGCCCATTCGCGGTGCGAGCGTGCCATTGGTGGCGTCCGTCCCCAATCTCACTTGGAGCGTAGGCTAATCGCATCGGACAAGGTCGTCGGTAAGATGAGAACTGTGAGGCTGGAGAAACCACCCTCCTGCGCAAAACTAAAAGCTCCGTGAAAGGTTCAGGTGCTGGCTGCAGCCAAGGCAAGAGATAGTCCTCCACCTGCTGCTGCTTTCATTCTCAATCGCTCAGACTCACACGCTGGCGGCGATTTATAGCGTCGATGCATCCGTAGGTGGCATTCGGCGCACTGCACGTTCGAAGCGAAAATCGTCCTCCAACCGTATTCACCACGAATCGCCTTCCCACTTCGTCGTAGGGAGGCTTCTATGCTGAAGATGATGTGGCATTGCGACGTTTGTCACGTAAGGAATGTCTGTGACGTATCCCGTGAGACGCACTTTTTCGGTGTCATTCTAATGGCAAAGGGAGACCACGAAAGCATTAGCCCATCTTGTGAGTGGGTGAAAATTAACGGCTGGATATTTCATCCTTCGGCCAACTCCCAAAATGCCATTCTGTGATGCAGGTCACTGACGACGGTGCTGCGAGCCACTACCTTCCGTCGTGCCACAGGGTTACAAAGAACGCCCCTGGGTTTCCAGTCACCAAATAGAGCGAATCGGGGTTCCACGACAGGGTGACGAATTGAGGAATGCTAGCTTATCGGGCTGGGGGGAACAATGACTCTGACTGCGGTTCTGCTCGGAGTGATTCTGCTGGTTATTGTCGGCGGCGGAATAGCCCTGTATCGAGTGCTCGTGGCGATAAGAAAACTGCTCGAACGAATCAACGGGAAATTGCCGTCATCTCCGCTACTTAGAACACTCCTATCAATCTGACATGGCATTCACACTGCACTGGCGTCCCCTTATTGGGCGTACCATTGACCATGAGCAAAATCCGCCCCACATGGCTTGCCGAAGGCACTGATCGATCGATAGCTGCCGATGGCCTCATTGCCCGAGACTCAGACGAAGACGAGGAAGAGGAAGAGGACAGCGAAGACGAGAGCGACGGCTACTCGGAGTGAACGTACCCTTGCCGCAGGAAATCAGATATGTTTGGTGCCACGGTCAGCGTTCCGGTCAGAATTTCGGCTTAGTCCGTATCATTGTTTTCGCGCCCCGTGTCCAACCCCATACACTGTGACTTCACAATCGAAGGAACGCAGGATCTCGTACGCAGGCAATTCGGGATCGCCGACTAATGCCAAAATCCGCGTGTTGGTCGCCGTGGCAAACCCAAATAGTCTTCCGATCTAGTTCAAGGTCTCGAGATTGACCTGGAGGTCGTCCTCATCTTGTGGCAAGGGACAGATCGTTACTAGCCAATCGTCTTCGTCCAGCCAATAGGGTTCAACGTTGTCGTCATTCGACACGTGCTTTTCCTGCCTTTGAAATTATCCCAAAAGTATCGCTGGCAATCACGACTCATGGGCACCCTGGGTGAGTTCGTGAGGCAAACTCCAGCTTCCGCGACGGTCCAATTGTGGGTCCATTGACCGGCCAATGTGCGCTCATTTTTCGGTGGAATCAATTCTCTTATCGCACCTTCTGCCAGGAAGGGCAAGACCACTTTCAGCTGGAGTGGCAGCTTGCGTGGAGCGATCCGATCTTGCAGGGATTTGCGCGCCGAGGAGGGCTTCCTGCAGCTACCGAAAAGCTCAGCTCAAGAGAGAGTCACTCGGCTTTCTTTGTGTCTTGCCTATCAGGATTGGCCGGTCAACTGTCCAATAAAGTGGACCAAGATGAGAGGAGAAAAGACTATAAGAGGCGTGATTACAAGAGGTAAGCAGCCGTTGAATACAGCCCTAAAAAAGGCTGCGCTCTGCCGTTCGCCTCTTGAACCCATGGTTTTCCCATAGGAGCTCATTTCAGTTCCTAAGTAATTGATTATAAAAAGCATACGTCCAGGAAAATGGGGCATGATACCACTGCAATAGGACGTCTGAAGCGCGTCTAGTATATTGGTGCCCAGTTTTCAGTGGCCACAACCTTCCTTTTTTCTCCCTCCACCACTCATCAATGCCGCCCCCGAGCCCATCCCATCCCTGACCAAGTCCCAACAATCGTCTCACCGACATTCAGGTCCAAACCAGTCCTCGACGCGACCAGTTCAGCGGTGATCGGCACCCTTGGCGCGATCTTCCCGATATTTTCCAAAGAATAGCTCCGGCAGGCAACTCAGGGCTATCGCACCGACCAGAATTGTCAGACCGATTACGTTCCAGCCATTCGTACCAAGAGGAACGACGCCGACACCGTACAGAAAAGTGACAACCCCCATTGCCAGAAAGAACGGCCCTGTGATGTAGCAGTGCACCCGCCCGCACCGAGCCCCATTGGCTATGCACGCGGTCCCCATTAAGCTCAGAGCGGCCGTCCAAACCGCTGTTCGCCAGCCCCCACCGAGATCATAGTGGCCGGTTGCGACAATCGCGATGATTGGAAGGCAAAACAAAGCAAGAGCTAGCAGCGGATTCGACAGGACGTCGCGCGACTTACCGGTCGTTGTCTCGCACTTCATGAAACTACTCTCGCAAACCTCCAACCCGCATCTACGACCTCAAGCACAGTCGAGAGTCAAGTACCTAAACAGAAGCGGTATAAAGAGGCCTAGCGCAGTGCAACACTGACGCAGGACGATGCGCTCATCGTCCCGATCTGAAAACTCCGGAGCCATTGCTGACGGATAACCTTGGTAGCAGTGGTTGTTCAGAGGTTCCATAACTGTGATACTGGTCTGTCATGATTTTCTCGGCTTCGGGGCTGATAATCGGCCCACACGGAGCTGTCAAGATAAGCGAAGCTATGGCGGCGTCATTCGTGTCCGTATTCTAGAAATGACTTGAGCTGGCGGCAGCGCGAGGGGTGGCGCAGCTTGCGCAAGGCCCTGGCTTCGATCTGCCGAATGCGCTCGCGGGTGACGGCGAACGATTGACCAACCTCCTCCAGCGTGTGCTCTGCACCGTCTTCCAAACCGAAGCGCATCTTGATGATCTTCTCCTCACGCAGGGTCAGGGTGCGCAGCACGTTCGCGGTCTGCTCCTTCAGGTCCCCGTTGATCACCGCCTCGGCTGGCGAGACCACGGCCCGGTCCTCGATGAGTTCGCCGAGGTGGGAATCCCCCTCTTCACCGATTGGCGTCTCCAGCGAGATTGGCACCTGCCTGATCTTGAGCAGCTTGCGCAACTTGGCCACAGGAATGTCCATGCGCTGGGCAATCTCTTCCGACCTGGGTTCGCGGCCCAGTTCTTGGACCAATTGCCGCGAAGTACGAAACAGCTTATTGACGATCTCGAACATGTGCACTGGCAGGCGGATGGTGCGCCCCTGATCGGCAATGCTTCGGCTGATTCCCTGGCGGACCCACCACGTCGCGTAGGTAGAAAACTTGTAGCCGCGGCGGTATTCGAACTTATCCACCGCCTTCATCAGGCCGACGTTGCCCTCCTGGATCAAGTCGAGGAAATGTAGCCCGCGCTTGACATACTTCTTGGCGATTGAAACCACGAGGCGCAGGTTGGCTTCTATGAGCTCGTGTTTGGCCTGTTCCGCGTCCATCTCACCCTGCAGGATCTCGCGCTGCGTGCGCTGCAGCTGCTGGAGACTCACGCCGGCATCACTTTCCAGCCTTTCCAGGTCACCGCGATAGCGCCGCTGTGTCTTGAGGTAATCTTTCTTCAGCTCTTCACTGCGCGCGCTCTCAATCTTTTTTCCCAAGTTGCTGACCTGGCGGTCGAGCGAGCGCATGACGTCCACGGTTCTATTCACCCGATCGATCAGGCGTTGGCGCTCGCAGTTGCTGAGACCGAGGTTGCGGACGATGAGCGAAATTCGAACGATCTCGCGGCCCAGGCTGAATCGGCAGCGGCAGTATTCGCGGGCTTTCTGTTTTGTCACAATGGTTGGTAGCCGTCGGGCCAACTGGGCTGCTCTTTTGTGATGCTTCTGCAGCTCGTCGATGCGGTCCGTAATGTCCTTGACACAGTTCTGCAGGGTCTCCTCGGTGATCTCATCCTCATCGAAGACAACAATTTCCTTGATCGAGCGTATGCCGCGCTTCAAATCCTCGCCAAGGACCAGGATTTGTCGCATCACGAGGGGCGAGCGTGAAAGCGCCTTCAGCGCGCTCAGCTGTCCGCGCTCGATGCGCTTGGCAATGTCCACTTCGTCTTCGCGGGTGAGCAGTGGCACTATGCCCATCTCGCGCAAGTAGATGCGCACCGGATCGTTGGTCTTTTCAAGAGCGTCCGGGGTCAGGTCGAGCTCGTCGGCCTCCACTTTCTCCTCAAACTTTTTTTCGAGGGCCCAGCAAGGCAGCTCGGTTTGACCCTCAAGCACGTCAATGCCCCGCGTGCCGATGGTGGTGAGCAAATCGTCCAGGTCCTCCATGGAGCGGACGTCGTGCGGAATCAGATCATTCATCTCGTCGAACGCGAGATGGCCTTTTTTTCTTCCGGCATCGATGAGTTTCGTAATGTCGTCAAGAGCCAAGCGGAAATCTCTTTTCAGCGCTGTCCTGCATGGAGAAAAGGTGCTTTGTCGATTTGCTGCGGCTACTTCGACGGGAAGTGCCGGAATCAAACTCAACGATGCTATCACGGGCTGCCCTTGCTGAAAAATCCATCCAACTTCTGGTATCGTACTGTCCCAATTCCGTGTTGCCAGGAAAACCGGCAGCAGCGGATTGTGTCACTGTACAGTGTGCCAATCCGGATCAAAAGAAAGTCGAATCTTTTCAGCCTGCCGCTGATTCCGTCGCCAGCTTTTGCTCCGCATTGGTCTTGCGCGAATGCCCATGCGTCGCGTAAAACTCCCAAAATTCCGGGCCGGGCTTTGAGGTGGAGCTCGCCGCCCGGCCGCAGAAAATTCGCACTAGCTAAGCTAGGGAACAGTAACGCTCTTTCGTGTCAGGTTCGCACAGCAATCGACGTCGTAGTAATAAGTCGCATTCGGTAGCTCGTTTGCGGGTTTCAAGTGAGTAGTCTTTCCCGCGGGTGGAACTGCAAGCGGAGGGCCGTCGACAAAGGGCCATGTGCCGTCCTGGGTCAGGTTGCAGGTCGTCGTGGCTGATGGGTTTGTAAAGTCTACCTGGTCGCCCGGGCTACCATTCCAGTCGTTGCATACATCAACGGTATGGGTGGCCATCGTTGCTTTCTTTTGACCACCCTTGGGGGCACTGCGTTTAAGTATTGTTGCTTTCTTTTTGCCACCCTTGGGTGCGCTGCGTTTAAGTATTGTTGCTTTCTTTTTGCCACCCTTGGGTGCGCTGCGTTTAGCTAGTGTTGCTTTCTTTTTTCCACCCTTGGGTGCACTGCGTTTAGCTACTGTTGCTCTCTTTTTTCCACGCTTGGGTGCACTGCGTTTAGCCGTCGTTGCTTTCTTTTTTCCACGCTTGGATTCACTGCGTTTAGCCATCGTTGCTTCCTTTCATTGACGCTCTACCGTTGCTATAAGACCGACCAACGATCAAGCCGCTACCGCTAGGCCCCGCCAAACTATGGAGACGATTTTGCGTTCTCTGTTAGTTGTCGGTATCCGGGGTTATCATTCAGATTCTTGAACTCGGGAATGCCGGCTATCTTGCTTGCAGGATAACCAGCGTGAACGGCCTTCCCTAACCATTCAACGGCCACTCCGGTTTCACCAAGATGATTGTAAATCGAAGCTGCGTCAACCAGTATCTCCTTGTCATTATGTCCGTACTGCAAAGCTTGCTGCAGGTAAAGTAAGGCGTGGTCGCGCTCTCCTAGTACGGAGTAGTAATTGGCCAGATTGCTCAGCACATCCGGGTCATGAGGATTGACTCTGAGCTCTTCCCGGGCCAGCTCTATGGCTTTGCGATAAGCGGCTACGGCTTCGTTCTTGGCCCCGGAGTAGTAGCGAGCCTCGGCGAGATTGCCCCACGTAACGAACTCCTGCGGATCAAGCTTGATTGCTTCGGCATAAGCAGCCGCCTCATCGGCGAATCGGTTCAGTCCACCGTATGCAACTCCGAGGTTGACGTACCCTGCGTAGGAGGGCCGTATCGAGATCGATTTTTTTAGCGGCTCGACCGATTTGTCGTACTGCCCCATACCGTTGTAGGTGGCACCTAGATTAGCGTACCCTCCGTATCCTTCTGGCGCCATGGCGATCACCTTCTGAAACATTTCGACCGCTTTGTCGTATTGTTCGCGGCGGAGATAGAACGTTCCGAGGGAGTTGTAACTGTAGGGACTGTTGGGATGAGCTTCGATGGCACGCTGGTAGGTCTGTTCCGCGTCGTTGATCGTTCCCTGGTGCTCATAGGCGAGCGCCAGCCCTATGTAAGCATCCTCGTTTCCGGGCTCGAGTTCGAGTGCCTGCTGGTACTCTGCGGCCGCTTCGCGGTACTGGCCGGTGCCATCGGCGACCAGGCCAAGGCAAACATGGCCGGCTGCACCAGCGTTGCCCAGTTTCACTGCGTTGTCGCATTCTTCTTTCGCCAGCAGAGTCCAGTTTTTGTCCTTGGTCAGCCAATACTTGCGCCAGTAAGCCTCGCCCAGCGCAGCCTTGGCAGTACCGAAGTTGGGGTCCACTTTCAACGATTCCTTCAGCATCAATATGGCGTTCTCGACATTTCCTGGGCCGGTGAAGTTCAGCAGGTATCCGCGGGCCTGCAGATAATAGTTGTAAGCAGCGGAGTCGCTGGTTCCGTGAATCTTCAGCGCCGTTTGCTCCTCAGGCTGAAGTTTGAGCTGCAGCGCCTTCACCGTACCCGCCGCCACGTCATCTTCTACGGAGAAAGTATCTGCCGCCGGGACGGTGACCGAATCGCCCCCAAGGACGCTGCCCGTGTGGGCGTTAAGCAACGAATAGCTGACCCGGATCAACTCTCCCGATTGCTCCAAAGTAACGGCCAGGCCAAGATTCGCGCCGAATTGCTTTCGCGCCTCGGCCAGCGAGGTAACGCCACGCTCCTGCAGGTTGCGGGCCGGGATGATCTCCAGCGCGCGGTTCTCACTCAAGCGTCCCAACTTGGCAGCCACACTCTCCACCACACCCTGGCCCAGGGCAGTAAGCTTTTCATCACTGGCGATGACCTTAAACGGGAGGACGGCCAGGACCTGGGTCTGCGGTAGGGCAGAAGAGGCCTGAGACAGGTTCTCACCCGACCTGCTTCCCTGCCATCGCGCCTTGGAATAGAACGCGAATACTGCAATTGCGGCCGCGACCACTGCGAAAACCATGGCTGCAATCACGATTCCCCGGCGGCTGGAACGCGGCTGACCAGCAGGAATCCAGGCTGACTTGGAAGCCTCCACGACGTATCGGCGGAACTCAGAGGTAACCTTGCTTTTCGTCGTCCGAGTCTCGTCATCCGGCACGACGATGGCTGCACGGGCCTGCTCCAGGTCGCGTAACAGCTCGAAACAGCTTTGATAGCGATGGAGCGGGTCCTTAGAAAGTGCACGATAAACGATCTGCTGTAGCTCAATGGGAACGCCCTCGAATGAACCGGGAGGTTCATTCAGTATGGCAAGCAGCGTCGCCGATAGAGTTTCGCGTCTGAAGGGATTTTCCCCAGTCAGCATTTCCGCCAGCACTACACCCAAAGCCCAAATGTCGCTCTTCTGGTCCGCGGTCTTGCTCAGAGACTGCTCCGGGGACATGTAGCTGGCAGTCCCAGCTGTGCCGTGGGTGAGAGTTGCCGTCGCCTCCGTCACATGTGCCAGACCGAAATCGACAATCTTTACAACCCCATTACCGGTGAGCATGACGTTGGAAGGCTTCACGTCGCGATGCACGATGTTGTGAGTGTGCGCCTCGGCAAGGCCTCTGGCGATCTGAGCGGTGATATCGAGCACTTCAGGGAGGGAGATTTTGCCCCCAAGGTGAATGCGCTCGGCCAGTGTCCGGCCCTCGTAGAAAGCCATGATGATGAAGATGTGACCGTCCGGAGTCTCATCGATCCCGTAGATCGCGCCGATATTCACGTGGTCGAGCGAGGAAGCGATCCGGGCTTCCTTCAGGATTCGCTCCTTGTCTTTCTCACCGGCGTTGAGCCCGAGGGGCAGGAACTTAAGGGCGACCGTGCGTTCCAGCTTCAGGTCGCGGGCACGATAGACGACGCCCATGCCACCAGCGCCGGCTCTTCCCAGAATCTGGTAGTTTCTGGCGACGATTTCTCCAGCCGAGAGTGTGCTCGTCAGCTCGGACATCTATGCGTTCTCTGCCGGCACCTTGGTGGAGATGGGCACTGCAGCCGGCGCATTGCTACAGCTTAGCGCCATAGTACGTCCGGTTAGTTGGAGTTTCAAGCATGCAATGTACAGAGGCCGGCTGGAGTTTCCTGTGGCGCATCAGGGTTTGTCGGCGAGCTCGTACCCAGGGCGCGGTTTCGACATGCTGCCCAAACATCAGCACTGATGAGGTCCTATGTGTGTCTGCGCGAATCAAGAACGTAGCTCATCGTTGCGCTTCGAACTAACTAGTCCCGAAAACTTGAGTTCGTCGGGAGTCACGGGCCACTCTGGCTTTATCGCTATGAAAGTGCTGCCGATGACTCGCCCAGAATGTGATACCGCGAGACACATAAGTCAAAGCATTGCCAAAAGAAGTCGAACCCAAATCCTTTCCAAGGCTTCGAGTGCTAACTAAGAATCCTCGCAGGAATTTATCGCTCTAGCCGAGTGACTTGGGGGTAATATCCTTCCATGGTGAGACGCTTCCGCCCGCTTGCGATGCTGATTGCCCTACTGGTCTGTAGGGCTGTGGCGCAGACTGATGCACAGACGCCCTACCCCATCTGTGGATCCAATCATCCAGCCAGCGAAGGTCGGCCTTGCGCGACATCACCACGGGCCATCTCCGCACCCGATCCCAAATATCCGGAGAAAGCACGGCACGACAAGATCCAAGGCACGGTCTTGCTCTGGCTGGAGGTGGGTGCGGATGGAAAACCGTCGAATTTCAAGGTTACTCGCGGAGTTGGACATGGTCTTGACGAGGAAGCGATCGATGCGGTGAAGCAGTGGAAGTTCGAGCCCGCAACTCTGAATGGCAAGCCCGTACCAGTGATGATCAATGTCGAGGTTAACTTCCGCCTCGCCGGCAAGCGAGGGGAACAAGCTGTCAATCCTCCCTCGCCTTACCCGACTACAGGACAGGGTGCGGATACCCTTTTCGCCAATGCTTCCAGCGCGCAGGCAATGAACGACTGCGGCCGTGCCATCCCTTTGGCTATCCGTGTGACCGAAATGTACCCGCAACACCATGCTGCATGGAACCTGCTGGGGTTGTGCTACTTGGAACTGGACGAGCTTCAGAAAGCGGAGGATGCATTCAAGCGGCAAATCGAAGTTGCCCCACAAAGCGCTTTTGCCTACAGCAATCTCGGCCGGGTCTACGCTCGCAAAGGGAACTATGATATGGCGAGTGTCCAGTTCCGCAAGCAGATCGAGATTAACCCGCGCGATCGCTATGCGCATATGAACCTGGCGGGAAACCTCCGTTCCCAGAAGAAGTGCGATCAAGCCATACCCGAATACCAGCTCGCCGCCCAGTTGACGCCGGAGAATCCGGGACCGCACGTTGGGCTGGCGCGTTGCTACTTCGATCAGGGACAGCAAGAGTCCGGTATCGCAGAGCTCAACACAGCGAGGGCCCTGACCTCGTCGGGACCGGGATGGAATACGCTTGCCTGGACGATGGCTGAATACAACCTGCAACTCGATCGCGCGGAGCAAGACGCAAGGCTGGCGGTTTCGATGGAGTCCTCTGCCTTGGCAGCCGTGTCGCTCGATCCTCTAACACCGGGCGCGTATGGACGGACGAGGGCGCTCGCCGCGGCGTGGGATACGCTGGGATGGATCCTCTTCCTGCGTGGTGATTTCACCTCAGCCGAAAAATATCTCATGGCTGCGTGGACGTTGTTGCGAAGTCCGACCAGCAGCGATCACCTTGCCCAGCTCGCTGAAAAGCTCGGGCGGAAGGACGACTCGCTGAAGTACTCGGCGCTTGCGGTTGCTGAGAGAAAGGTTCCTTCGCAAGCGCTAGACGCTGACGGGGAGGCCGTTTTGCATTCGAAGGAACGGCTGGAGCGGCTTGCGCCATCTCCTGCCGTCTCGCATCAGCTTTCTGAGGATGCTCAGCATCTGCTGGAACAACAGGACTCGTTCGCCCTTCCGAATCCTGCGAAGCATCAGGGGAGCGCCGAATTCGCTCTACTGCGGGTGCAAGGACAGAGTTCGGCGAAAGCCCGCTGGATGGCTGGCGACGCGTCGCTGAAAGCCTTCGAAACGGAAGTTGCGGCTCGGATACCTGCTGGTCCGGCTGACGTGGGCGCTATCGACTTGCTGCGGTGGGGGACGCTGAGCTGTGAGAAGTCCGACGCAGAGTGCAATATCCGGCTGTCTTCCGCTCGCGAGGCTGTTTATGCCCAACTACGCAGCACGGTGAAACCTGCGACAGCCACGACGGATTCTAACGAGGCTGCAATCAGTCCTGCCCCGACCAGCACGCCCGCTGCCTCGACACCCGGCCAATCCCCCCAGCACGTCCAGCTTGCTGAAGGTACTTCGCAAGGTCTGCTGATTTACAAAGTGCCACCGTCCTACCCACCACTCGCCCGCCAGGCAAGGGTACAGGGGATGGTAGTATTCCACGCCATCATTGGAAAAGATGGGTCAGTGCAGGACTTGCAGGTCATCACTGGCCATCCCCTGCTGATCCAGGCCGCCATGGACGCCATAAAGCAGTGGCGCTATAAGCCGTATTTGCTCAATGGGGAACCGGTCATAGTGCAAACCACAATCAACGTGAATTTCGCCTTGAGTGGCGATGCTTCGGGAGCACCGCTCTCGGTATCCCATGCCGCGAATGCTGCTGAGAACGTGAGCTCCGATCCTGTTCTCTCTGGCTTGCAACAGGAGATGCGCCGGTCTTTCGATAATTTGAAGAAGCCGCCGGTTCCGGTTTACTTCCTGGCGTACCAACTCACCGACAACCGTGCGGTTAGGGTTAGCGCTTCTTTTGGGGCCTTGCTCTCCAGCGCGGATTTGCGTACGCGCCTGCTCGATGTCGATCTGCGCGTCGGCGATTACACCCTCGACAACACGCATGCTGGCGGGAGCCGGTTATCCATGAACACCTTGGCCGAGCGGTTCGGGGAGACTCCCATGCCCATCGAGGGAGCTGTCGATGTCTTGCAGCGGGCTATTTGGGCGGAGACCGATCGCAAATACAAGATCGCGGTCGAGCGTTGGCAAGACGTCAAGACCGCCACCGCAGTCAAAGCCGAGCAAGAGGACAGATCAGCCGACTTTTCCCATGAGGCTCCGCGGCAGTATACGGAGTCTGAAGCTGCTTTCAGCTTCGATCGCAAGGTGGCGGAGGACCAAGCGCGTCGTTACAGCGCCCAATTTGCCAAGCATCCCGGTGTTCTCCAGGGTACGGTCGAGATCTCTGGAGAACTTGAGACGCGCCGATTCGTGAATAGCGAAGGTAGTGTAATCAAGATCTCCACTCCCTTTTACCGGATCATGGTCAATGCCTCCACCAGGGCCGCGGACGGTATGCAACTGCCGCTGCATCTTAGCTATCTCGCATTCAGTCCCGAGTCCCTGCCGAACGACCAAGCGGTCCTCGCAGCCATCGATCAGTTGAGTGAAAAACTTGCTCAACTGAGCAACGCTCCGGTCGCCGAGCCTTACACTGGTCCTGCGATCCTTTCGGGGCGCGCCAGCGCCGTGTTTTTTCACGAGATCTTCGGGCATCGTGTCGAAGGGGCCCGGCAAAAGAGTCAAGAGGACGCTCAGACCTTCAAGAGGCAGGTGAACCAGCGCGTTCTCCCGGATTTTCTGTCGGTGTACTCGGATCCCACACAACTGCGCATAGGAAAGCAAGACCTGGTCGGCTATTACAAATATGACGATGAGGGAGTTCAGGCAGCTCGAGTCGCGGTCGTGGAGAACGGAATTCTGAAGAATTTTCTGATGTCCCGCTCTCCGATCCAAGATTTTCCTCAATCCAACGCGCATGGCCGGCGCCAGCAGGGCAACGAGGTGGCGGCCCGTCAGTCGAACCTGATCGTGCAGGCCAGCCAAGCTGTCTCACGTGCCGAGTTGAAGAAGAAGCTCATCGAGCTGGTGAAAGCAGCAAACAAGCCCTACGGTTTGTATTTTGAAGACGTGGAAGGCGGCTTCACCTTCACCCAGCGATTCATCCCCAATGCCTTTAGCGTGCGGCCTACCGTGGTGTATAGGATCTATCCTGACGGCCGCGAGGAACTGGTTCGAGGCTTGGACCTGATCGGCACCCCACTGATTGCATTTAGCAAGATTGTGGCGGCCGACGACGAGGTTGGCGTCTTTAACGGCTTGTGTGGCGCGGAATCGGGGTGGGTCCCCGTTTCCGCTGTTTCTCCTGGGTTGCTGGTTTCGCAAATGGAAGTGCAGTTGAAAGCGAAGTCACAACAGCGCGCGCCTGTCCTGCCGAGACCCTCGGCTAAGCCTTAGCACACGCCAAGTCTGGATTTCGGGAGGTTTCCAATGGAAAGAATCGTCAACCGAACAGCGTGCCTGTTGTTGTTGCTCTGCACAGTTGCACTGACATGTCGCGGCGCTGCGGCAGACGATGTCCCCATGAAAGCCATGCGGGACGAAATGGCACGGTCCCTGGGTATGCAGCTTACGGGACTGGCGAAGCCTTACTTCCTGTCGTACCGCATACAGGAAACCAAAGGGGTTTCCGTTTCCGCTAGCCTGGGTAGTCTGGTAACGTCTCAAGACACTCGAATGCGTTTCCTGCACGTGGAGCTTCGTGTCGGCGACTATAAGCTCGACAACACCAATTTTCTTTCGCTTGGCGCTCGCCCGGGTGGCGGCCTTAGCGCAGGCCATCAGATCGCGATCGACGATGATTACAACGAGATCCGCCGCGAGATTTGGCTGGCTACCGACGTGGAATACAAGAAGGCAGTCGAGCAGCTTGCCGCCAAGCAGGCGGCATTGCAGAACCAGACTCACGGAGACGATGTCCCCGACTTCAGTCGGGAGCAGCCGAACAAATACTTCGAAAAGCCGAAGCTGTCCTCAGTCGACACTTCAGCCCTGGAGGCGGCAGCACGGCAGGCCTCCGCAGTGTTCCGCCAGATGCCGGAGTTGCAGTCATCCCGGGTATCGATCAATGTGCAGAATGTCTACACCCGCTATCTGAACAGTGAGGGCACGGAGTACACCAAAGCAAATGTGCTGACGTGGGTTGAGATTACGGCGACGGCACAAGCCGAAGATGGGCTTCCGCTCGAAGATGCCGAGCAGATATTCGTGAACTCGCCATCTGAACTCTCCGCAACAAAACTGGCCGCTCGCGCACAGCAGACCGTTGCGCGCCTGCAGAAGCTCCGCACGACTGGTTCGTTCGACCGATACAACGGCCCTGCGCTTTTCGAAGGGCAGGCTGGTGCCGAAATTTTTGCCCAGCTTTTCGCACCTGCGCTTGTTGCTTCACGCAATCCAGTCACCGATAACCCGCGGGCGCAGGCCTTTCTTGAACAAATGACAGCCCGTTCCGGAGGCGGCACGCTGAGCGATAGAATCGGCGGCCGGGTTTTGCCGGACTCTGCCAACGTCGTGGACAATCCAGAGCTCGATTCGTTTCAGGACCAGCGGCTGATGGGCACGTATTCCGTTGACGATGATGGCGTGCCAGGGCGAGCCAAAGGGGTTGTGGAGTCAGGGATCTTGAAATCGGTTCTTGCTTCCCGAACACCCATTGCCGGAGCGACGCAGAGCACGGGGAGCCACCGCGGCATCTCCGCTGCGCCCAGTAACCTGATCTTCACCGCCAGCACATCCGCGAGCGACCAGCAACTCCGTCGCATGCTGCTGGAGCGCGCCAAGGCCCGTGGATACGAATACGGTGTCGTTGTGCGCCGCGCTGGCGGTGCAACCAGCGAGTTTTTTCAGATGGCGATGTCCATGATGCAGGGCGGCGCCACACCGGGGAACAACATGCTGGAGGTGTACAAGGTCTATGCTGATGGCCACGAGGAACTGATGCACGGAGAGCAACTGTCCTCCATGACGCTGGCGTCATTCAAAGACATTGTGGCGGTCGGCGACAAGCCAGTCGTCTACAACTCCATTTTTATTCCCGGATTGGCTTCGATGATGATGCTTGGAATGAGCGGCGATCTCAGTGCAGTAACCAACATGCCTATAGTATCGTACGTCGTTCCTTCGCTCTTGTTCGACGAAGTGACACTGAAGAAGGCCTCAGGACCTTTTCCCAAAGCACCAGTATCGAATCCCCCCGCTCTAAACTCAAACGGCAGCTAGCTTAGCTACATCCCGTCGCAAGAATACGACTTCTGCAGCTGAAAATTGTCCAAGAATGCCTCCCACTCTGCACCGGTAATCTTCAAGTGCTGATGAGAGTCAGCCATAGACTTGCCGGTGTATTCTTGCGGTCCACGCGCAGCCCAGCACACCATCTCGGTGACCAGAAACTTGAAGCCTGCAGGTGGTACACGATGATGGGCTTGGTCCACTCGGGGAGATTGGCGTTCAGCCTCGGGTCCGTTATGACTCGGTCGACGAAAGCGTCTACCAGCTTAGCGATGCTATAGACGCCGCCAAGCCTGTCGTAGAGAGAAGATTTTCCTCTGGTTGGGTCATCCTTCTTGTTCCGACTGCGGTGCAGCAGAACTGGGTTCGGATCAGATCCACCCCTACTTCTGCTCGAGGGCAGCCCCGTTTATTGCTGATGCACCAGTCGGAATGGACGGAACCTTCCAACATCGCAAGTGCACGTGGGGTTCACGACCGCGATGAGGGTGACCAGATGATCGGGAGTTACCTTGAACTTCGGGTTTTGAAACGCCCCGGCGTCCTGGCACGCGAGGGAATGACTTGATGATCTCTGATGTTAACGAGACCTTGTTCACGGAATGGCCGGGGAGCCAAGTGCGACCCTGAACGCGCCCATACAGGCGACGAGCAGACGCGGAGGCTAGAAGAGTATCGGCAATATTCGAGGAGAACACGCCGATTAAGCGTATGATCGACGCCTTGTTGTTGTTTGCTAAGAAATCCGAAAATCTTCCGATGGTCATCATCAATTGCAAGGAGAACGCGAATGATTTGTAGCCGAATTGCGAGCAGAGTTCTTTCTGCCGTCACAACTTGCACGCTGTTGCTAAGCAGCGGATTCCAATCTGTGGAGGCTTGTACCGATGCCCGTGTTTTGGCCCAGGACGGCTCTGTGGTGAGCGCCCGAAGTATGGAATTTGGCGCTGCGATGGATTCCCGTCTGGTGGTGCGCCCACGTGGCTCCAGGCTTCAGTCGCCTGCGCCCGGTGGAGCGAACGGGCTGAGTTGGATGGCCAAGTACGGTTATGTATATCTGGATGGTTTCCATATTGACGGCACTATCGACGGCCTGAATGAAGCCGGTCTCGGCTTTGGCGCACTTTATCTACCCGGCTTCGCGGGCTACCAGACAATTGCCCCCAAAGATAATGCCAGGGCCATGTCGAATCTCCAGGTGGGTGCGTGGGCGTTGTCGCAGTTCGCTACTGTCGATGAGGTCAAGGCCGCGCTCCCCAGCATCCTTGTTTGGGGCGAGCCGCTTGCGGCATTCGGCAATGCGTTCGTTCCTCTGCATTATGTAATTCATGATGCCAAAGGCAACGGCATTGTGCTGGAGTGGGTGGGCGGCAAGCTCGACATCTACGACAACACCGTGGGTGTGATGACCAACTCGCCGACTTATGATTGGCAAATGACCAATTTGCGCAACTACGTCAGCCTCTCGCCCGACAACGCAAAGCCAGTGACGGTGAATGGAGTGCAGTACGCTGCCAACGGCCAGGGTTCTGGGCTACTTGGCCTGCCGGGTGATCCGACGCCGCCGTCGCGCATGGTGCAGACCGTTTTTGCCCTCAGTTCCGCGGTCAAACCGAAGAATCAGACCGAGGCGCTGGTGCTGGCTCAGAAGCTGATGAACCGGGTTGACCTGCCAGCAGGCCTTGCCCGCGACCCCAGTACAGGTGACAGTGACATTACCCAGTGGGTAGTGTTTCGCGACCACATCAACAAGGTTTATTACTACCGCACCTACGAAGACATGACCCTGCAAGCGGTGGATCTCAAGAAGCTCGATTTCTCTCCCGGCGCACCCGCACGCCGAATCGCGATCGCCAACACAAAGCCGACGGTGCGATTTATTGATTCGAACTCCATTCCAGCAATCAAGTGACGGTGCAGGACGGGTTTGAGAAGAGCTGGACGCGAAAGCAGCGGGCCGGAGCCCGCTGCTTCATCTCTACGCACCGGGCGGAGCTTGCACTTAGCCTGCCAGACGAGGTGGCTAACGTCCCGGGCTGCCGCCGTGAAAACCTCCGCCCATCACACCGAAACTGTGTGGCGTGCCCATGGACGGCGCTGCATGGAAGCCGTTTTCCGTGTGGGGCGCGGCGCCTCCAGGACGGCCAGTGTAGCCGTGGTCGCCGTAGTAGGGTCTTGCGTGTCCGCCATAGCCATAGGGGTAATAACGCCCATAGTAAAACGGAGCGTAGGAGACAAACCACGGCGAATAGAACCCCCAACCGAACGGGCTGTAGAAAATCCCGTCTCCGGGAATCCACGTGTAAGCGGTGAAGAAGGGGTCCCAGTACCAACCTGCGCCGTACCACCCGGGACCGCCACCAACGTAACGGCCGGCCGCGTCGACGTTGGCTTCAGCCAGGTACTGCGACCGCAAACTGCTGAAGCGATAAAGGTCGCCCTCTTCGTAAGTCGACTTGTTAAGTTTGCGCGTCTTCAGATTAGCCGTGTCCTTAAGGTCAAATTCGTGTCCTCCCTTGACCTTGATGTACGTATCGCCGTCCTGTACAAGGGCCTCGCCCTTGAAGACGCGAACGTCACCGTTGTTGGCATCGAACCCGTATAAGCCAGTCTTCAGCAACTGAGTCGTCGTGCCATCTTCCTGCACCCGCAACAGGTTCTGCTTATAGATTTCTGCGACCTCGACCATTGCTTGGCCCTTGGTTAAGGAGACTTCCGTATTGGTCAGGCTCGGCGAAACCAGAGTAGCGGCACTGTTGTCTCCAACGCGGAAAAATACACCTGGGGTCAGAAGGATTTCGGCTTTGCCGGTTTCGGTGGTGAGCGTCTGCCCACTCTCTAGATTCACCGATCCGACGGATTTTGCATTCAGGGCCTCGGCTCCAACGGCAGCCTGCCCTTCTACGTAATTGAGTGTTCCTGGTAGCGCTGGAGTTGCGCCCCATGCAGGCGCACACAGAATCGCTGCCAGGGGGAAGCTCGCGAACCAATTCAACCTTGACAGCTGCATCTCTTTTTTTGCTTTCTTTAACCTCTCACTATTTAGATGCTAAACAGAACGGTTGGTCGCTCGGGCCAAGGTCTCGGAGGTACAAAGAAAAAGCGTGAGGCTCATCGTGTTCCGCCAGCTGGCTCTTGTTTGGGGGTGTTTTGGGCTTTCAAAACCCAGGAGGCTCCGCTCGATGAGCGGAAAATCCACACGCCAGAAACGCAATCTGCGACAGAGCGAGAACGGCGAATGAACGGAAACCAGTTTCGATATGATATCTGGGATGCCAGAAACAGTTGCTGACCTCTTCTTAGCCTTTTCCCATGATCGGCTGCAACTACTTGCCTCGCGTATCGTTGATTGTGTTGGCCGTTTGTCGAACGAACAAGTTTGGGCGAGAGGAAGCGGGAACGAGAACTCGATTGGCAATCTCGTGCTGCATCTCTGCGGGAACGTGCAACAGTGGATTGTTTCAGGTGTTGGAGGAGAGTCTAATGTCCGCGATCGAGATTCCGAGTTCGCCGCACGTGGCGGTAATGCGCGCGAACTGCAACGTCGACTCGAAACGACACTCGAAAAGGCAACAGCAGTGATCAGAGCTGTGCCAGCCAGCCGGCTCCTCGAGAAGATCACTGTTCAGAACCAGCGAAAGACTGTCATCGAGGTGATTTACACAGTGGTAGAACACTTTTGCGCAGCATACCGGCCAGATCATCTTTGCGACCAAGATGCTAACGGGGAGCGACCTCGGATATTACAAGCACTTGAGCCGACCTCCAGACATCCGGTAGATGAATGCAAGAAATCCAGTATTTATGCGTTCTCTAGAAGATTGACATCATTCTCCAGTTCTCGAAGGTGCTGCACGCGGACGAAAAAGGCATCATTCATCGCGACATAAAGCTGGGCAACATCATGCCGATGAACGATCACAACCTGAAGCTGGTGGATTTCGGCATGCTCACCTCACCGGACCGGATTGGTTATTGCAACTAGTTTCCTGCTTGTCGCCACCCAATCACTGACACACTAATAAGGATCGAGGATTCGGGCCCTCATCTTTTGCTTGCGAGACGCAGCGTGACGCCGCCTTGCACTCCCAGATGTCGATTTGGGTGACCGTCATGTCGCCCTGCATGGACGGCTTGGTTGGCCCAATTCGAGCTTGACGTGACCATGTTCGCGAGGAGCCATAACCAAACCGACGATCTCTGCCTTCGGGTTGGTGATCAGGAAGCCGTCTTTGCAGTGTGGCTTTAGACCCTCGATCTTGCCTTTGCGCTCGCCGAAGGCGCAGGTGAGGGCTTCGTCGAGAATCACACGGATGCTGACGCGCTCGCGGATCACCTCCGGCTAGATGTCGAAACGCAGCGCCAGGCGATCGGTCCTCTCGCCGATGTTGCGGACGATGAAGAAGCTAGCTGGGCTCGTGTCGCAAGAATGCGTGTCATTCGCGAGATGATTTTGTAACTCCGAAAGCCCTCAGTTTCCACAGGTTTCGGTCAACTTCAACACGCTTGCCGCAAACCCTAAACTACCGCGATCTGCTTTCGCAGTGGGGCACTGAACAAACTCTTCGGGATCAAGGCATGGACACCGCGAACGATGTCCACCACCTGGGTCACCCGAAAGCTCACCGCGATGCTGCACAAAGCATAGGCGTCAAGCGGGCTGAGACGGGCACGGGTTGCCAGAAAGTTGATAGCGTTGCGGGCCGCCAAGCTCATGGCCGCATTCAGATCTTTGTCCATACCCAGAGTGATCCAGTGCGTAGAGGTCTCCGCCACAGGCCAATTAAAATTCTTTTGCTTGTGGAGCAAGACCTGCACGCGCATTTCCTGCATCCGCGTTTCCAGTGCGGTAAGGCAGATTTCGCCGTCGCCCTGTACCGCGTGGGAGTCGCCGGTGAAAATAAGCGCCCCAGGCTTCCAGACGGGGATGAACATAGTGGACCCTTCCGACATCTCGCTCAAATCCACGTTGCCAGCATGAGGTCCCGGCGGAACGGAGCTGGTAACTCCCGGACTGATCGGAGGATAGTAGCCGTCCGGCGGGGCCACGCCCAGCGTTCCCTGGAAAGGCTTGAGCGGGATATTGATGTTGGGCAGAAACTCCGCTTTCATATTCTTGAGATCAAGGTCCACATATTTCACTTGTCCCTGTGGATAATCCTGGGCCAGCAGGCCCGTCCCCAAGGAACCCGGATTATTAAAAACGGCTCCCCAAGCGAAAGGACGCAGGCGCTTGTAGCGGACCTCCAGCACATCGCCCGGTTCGGCGTTGTTCATCTCGATCGGGCCAACGATGGAATGAGGTCCCCGGCCCGGATTACTCTTCCTGAGTTCTGCCAGCCTGTCGATGGAGACGCCTGGCTGCATCTGGTTCAAAAAGTGTGCCCAGGTATTGGGGAAACTGACAGAATCGCCTGAATCAATCTTAAGGATAGGAGGCACGGTTGTATCAAACACGCCCAGATGTACGGTCTGATTGTTGGACTCCACCACATGTACCCGGCCTTCATCGCCGCCGCCGGAGCGATGGTCAGAACCGCCGCTCTGACCGTCATCACCGCTCTCCCCTGCGTACGCAAGTTTGGCGAACCATGGCTCCACCGCCGCCAGTAAGCCCATAAAACTGCTGGCTTGCAGCAGCTTGCGGCGAAGACGCCCGCGGAAGGTCAGATAGCTGTCCAACCTCTCCTGGTTCATCTCATCCATGTGCAGGAGACGGTCTGACGCTCGCTTTGTCAGCGCATCGTCCTTGATGTCTTCTCGAAGGACACCGATGCCGGTCTCATCTCCGCATCCAAACAGGTTGCCGCAATTGTGATGATGGAAGAGAGGCTGGTTTTCCTGATCACAGTGGTCCGGCATCGTCGTATCTCCTCTCACTACCGATTTCACCCGGCGGGAATGTGAACCGCGGCATGGGGCACATTGAAACAGATGGGAAGTTGGCAGCCAACGTCCCATGGTTGCAAGGGGACGATGCCCAACTCCACTCTCGCCCCCACCCTATAGACCTCGGTTACCTATTAGACCTCGGTTACCTAAATTCACCATTTCTGCAGCCAAGACGGCAGCCTGGGCGCGAGCGAATATACACCTGGTCCCGTCAAAAAGAACGCTGCCGAGAGTAGCAACTGAGTGAAGGCGTACTCCACGCCGCCCTTCGAGACGTCAAAGCCATGCGGGAGGTGCACCAGAAAAATCGCTCCGAGCATGACGATGAAAATGGATGCTGCGCCCAGCCGAAATAGAATGCCACTCAGGATCGCCAGAGCTCCGGCAACCTGTGCAACTCCAACAAGGTAGCCGACAGCAACAGGCCAATGTTGGAATGCCGCAAATTGCTCCGGCCAAGGTCCGGCGAATGCGCCGAACAGGATGGCGCTTCCGTGATAGAGGAACGCCGAAGCGGAAGCGATCCTGAGCAGCAAAAGCGCTGCACCGATCTGCTTCAGCCCTGGTGCGCTCGTACTGACGGAAAGACTCATCCATCCTTCTCGCAGCCTATGATGCTAGCCCAAGCTGGCATTCTGATGGGAGCTACCTTGGCTTCTCCGTGTGGGTTGACGTGGTAGCTCTTCGTAAATCGCGTTACCACTAATCACCCAGGTGTAGCGGTCGGGTTGATGAGCTGGTATCGCCACCATCGGAACACTCGGCTGGTGAAGCCTGCGACCATCTGGTCGGTCGTGCTCTCCAACTTTACTGACACAGCCAGCGAAAAACCTTCGCCCCTCAGGCAGTCTGCATCGCGGCACGCACCTTGGGCGGCGTGAAGGGCACGGAGCGCAGCCGCACCCCCACCGCATCGAATACTGCGTTCGAAATGGCGGAGGGCACGACAGCGGCGGACGGCTCACCCACCCCCCAGGGCTTCTCCGTCGGCCGGTCGATCAGCTCGATGTCGATATCCGGAATCTCCGGGAAGGTCAAGATCGGGTAGCTTGCCCAGTTGAGGCTCGTCACCCGCGAGCGGTCGAACGTGACCTCCTCCTTCAGGACGCGGCTGACGGTCTGCGTCACGTTTCCTTCGATCTGGTTCTTGACGCCGTCGGGGTTGATGATCTGCCCGCAATCCTGCACGATGGCAAAATGCCTGACGCGGATTTCGCCGCTCTTGCGGTTCACCTCCACGTCGGCGATCGCCCCTACGTAGGTACGAGCAAGCTCATACTTGACGTAGGAAAGGCCCCGGCCAGTTGCGACATCGCCGCTCTCTCGCTTCGGCAACGTGCGGCCTTGCCACTGGGCGAAGCGTGCCAGCCGTTTCAACAGTTCGACTCCGCGCGGATCGTTCAGATAACGCAGACGGAACTCCAGTGGATCGGCACCGATCGCCGCGGCAAGCTCATCTATAAACGATTCATTGCAGAAGGTGTTCTGCATGCGCCCCGGGGCGCGAATCCAGGATGGACGGAGCGGGGTCGCAGCCAGCCGGTGCGCTACCGTCCGGACGTTGGGGAAAGCATAGGGTATTGCCGTGTTTTGGATGACGTTGCCTGGAACCATCCCGGCCTCATGCGGCAGGCCAGCCAGCTCCGCTGCCACCAGCTTGACGTTGCCGATGGCGCCTTCCGGGGTGTAGAGCTGGGAATACCAGGCGATGACGTTGCCGTTCGCGTCCAGCCCAGCCTGGAGGTCCATCAGCGTGGGTGGCCCTTTCGGATCCCAGCCATGCTCGTCCTCGCGCATCCACTGCACGCGCACCGGCCGCCCCACGGCGCGCGCGAGCAAGACAGCGTCGGCGGCCGCATCTTCATGGCCGTTGCGGCCGTAACAGCCGGAGCCTTCGACGTAGATAGCGCGCACGTCAGTATCCGGCATTGAGAGCATGGCAGCGAGCTGCTGGCGGAGATCATGCGTCGCCTGGCTGGATGACCAGCAAGTAAGCTTGCCGTCCTTGATTTCCGCAATGGCGCAGGAAGGCCCCATGGAGCCGTGCGTGTGGATAGCGAAATTGTAGGTTGCGCTGAGCCGTTTGGGAGCCTGCTCGAGCGCCTGCTCCGCGTTGCCAACGTTGCTGGTGACATCGTCCTTGTTCGCCTTGGTGGCACGGACATACTCCCACAGTGCGCTCTGCTCCGGCAGGCCTTCCCAATTGGACCAGTTCGCCTTAAGTTTCTGCGCCGCCAGGATGGCGCTCCACTCGCTTTCGGCCACCACGCCCAGGAAATTGCCCTGGCGCACAACCTTGACCAAGCCAGGAACATCCCTGGCCGAGCTCTCATCGACGCTCAGCAACGTGGCGCCAATAGCCGCCGGCCGTACGACACGGCCGTGCAGCATGCCCGGCACCTTGAAATCCTGCATGTAGGTGAACTGGCCTGTCATCTTTCCCGGGATGTCGAAGCGGGGAACTGACTGCCCCACGATCTTGTACTTTGCCGGATCCTTAAGCGGCGCCTGCTTGTCCAGCTTCAGTGAAAATGTCTTGCCGCCGATCAGCTCGCCATAGGTGACCTGCTTGCCGTCGCTGCGCGATCGCACCGTACCCTGCTCGACGATGAGATCTTCGGCTGGTGTGCCGAGCCGTTTTGCCGCCTCCTGCAGCAGGGCGCGCCGGGCGGTAGCGGCAGCCTGGCGGATTTGTACGCCGCCGTTTTGGATCGAGAGGCTGCCCCAGGTCTTGCCCTGCGCGGGCGTCAGGGCAGTGTCCCCCTCGACGACCTGGACGCGCGCAAGCGGCACGTCCAACTCCTCGGCCACGATTTGGGTCAACGCCGTACCTATGCCGGTGCCCAGATCGACCTTGCCGGAATAAAGCGTAACGCCGCCCCTGGGGTCGATCGCCAGGAAGGCATCCACTTCGTCAAGCGCGACGGTCTTCGCCGGAGTTCCGCTCTGGGAGAAGGCAGTCTTAAACAGAGATGACATGCTGAAGCTAACGATCAGGATGCCAGTGCCCTTCAATAAGTCGCGGCGGCTTGGTTTGGTGAACAGCATTGGTCGACCTCCCTTCACACGGCTGTAGCGGCGCGCTTGACGGCCAGGAGGATGCGCTGATGGGTACCGCAACGGCACAGATTGTGGGCAAGCGCCTGCTTGATCTGAGCATCGCTGGGGCTCTTGTTGCTGGCGAGAAAGGCGGCCGCCTCCATGATCATGCCATTGATGCAGTAGCCGCACTGCGCGGCCTGCTCCTCGACGAAGGCTTTCTGGACGGGGTGCAGCTTATCGGGTGTGCCCAAGCCTTCCAGGGTCACGATTTTTTTCTTGCCGACTGCCGAGAGTGGCGTTACGCAGGAGCGCACCGGCCTGCCGCTAAGGTGTACGGTGCAGCACCCGCACTGCCCAAGGCCACAGCCGAAGCGTGGCCCGTGCAACCCGAGATTGTCGCGCAGGACATAGAGCAGCGGCATGTCAGGATCATCGACCTTCACCAGTATTGCCCGACCGTTGACGTGGAGTGCAATCGTTGTGGGCATCGCCAAACCCCCTTCCGCGGGTGGTGCCATCGGCCACGACCGGACGCCGCCCGCGGCGCCACGGCATCGGTGACTTTACACCGGGGTTAGGGCGATATGCAACGGAGCGGTAGCCGTTCGCGCTATACTTGCGAGTCGGTAAGGTGCGCCCCAGTGGCGTTTTCATCCGCGAAGGTACTCCAGCTCATCCTGTGTATCGCTGACGACGATGTCGCGTTGCGAGTTCGCAAGCTCCAGCTCGGCTCAGCGGGGTATGAGGTTTTCGTGGCCCCGTCGGGCGAGGCGGGTCTCAAAGCTTTAAGCAGGACCGCGTCGATTTGGTCATCGATCGTCTCGGCAACCACCGAGAAAACCAGCGGCCTTGAATTCGCCGATCGCCTCCTACCCAAAGGCGGGGCGCTGGAGGTGCTGCTTGATACCATCGCTTGCCTTTTGGGGGTTAGCCAAATGAGGAGAGCTTGGTAACAGAACGAAAAATCATGCAGGGAATTGTACGCACTGTGCCAGAAAGCATTCTTGTGCATTGTTATCTTGCGTGTGGACATATGGTCACGCTGCACAAGAAAGACCTCAAAGAAGCGTCCCCCTCCTCGATTGAATGCTGGGCGTGTGAAGAAGAAAGCAAAAAGAGATTTCCGCCAAAGTAGCCCACTACCCTGTCTCGGTTCGCCCCCTGGGCAAAAGAGTTGCCAAGCTTCGCGGTATGCGGATCTTTGTTGGGTGGCTTGGTCTCCTCGCTCTAACTCAGATCTTTGCTTTGCCGCCAGCAATGACAGACCGGAACTAACGTCTCTTTACGATGCCAATCCATGGAACCAGATGTTGGGGGCCTCGAGCGGATCCAAATACAGACTCTCGTTAGGCAGTCCTGGAACTCGCGGGCAAGGAAGTTATGCAATTTCTCTATAGCGGTCGCTACGCGGCCAATGGGTCGAGGGTGAAGTGAATTTCATGGACGCAGGGTAGATGCATCCCAACCAGATGATTGGGCACGCCCCTGCATGGCAGTTTGGCGGAACGCAGACCTTCGCAGGGTGAACAAAGGACTTCAATCTCCAACCACTGTGACTACGAGCGTGCGCTGGCGCCCGCGTATATCGCATTCAAGATGGAAGATCTGCTGCCAGGTACCGAGCACAGGCTTTCCATCCGCGATCGGTAGGGTCAAAGACGGACCGAGCAGGGTGGCCTGCAGATGCGAGTGCCCGTTGCCATCTTGCCAAGTACGCTCGTGACCGTAGCTGCGGCTGGGTGGTATGAGCTTGTCCAGGATAGCTGGCAGGTCGTGCTGCAGGCCCGGCTCGAATTCAATGGTCCCGACGGCAGCAGTACTGCCGACGTTGAAAACGTTGACCGTACCGGTTCGGATGCCAGAGGACCTCACAATCGTAGCAACTTGCTCGGTGAGGTCGTGCATGTCACCGTGCCCCGTTGTCTTCAAGGAAATCTCTTGCTGATAGCTCATAATCTTGAGCCCTGCCGCTGGGGAATTTCGCTGGCTGGTCCTATTCCAGTCCGTCAACATATACACGGCTACCGTTCGGCCTCGTCGTTTTGCACGAAGAGTCGAGCAGGGGAAGCGGCATGACGACCCCGGGAATACCACCGAAACATGGCCCAGCTTGGCCTAGCTTTGCGTCATCCTTACTTCGGGTCGCTCACCTCGTCAACGCTCGTAATGCGCGTGGCGGTGTGAAACTTCTTATAGTCCTTGTAGGTGATGTCCTGGTCAAGGTTGTAATTCTTCAACAGCGCCAGGCGCACATCAACATGGACGGCGACATGGCGTGGCAGCCAGATCTCGTCATTCACGCGTGAGGTCTCAATGAGGATGCGCGAGCCTTTATGAACCCGCGCCAGGAACAACCCAAAGGAAACTGTGTCGATGCACTCAGCGTCAACCTTCACCCACTGATGTTCCGCTTCGTCTATCCAGATACGAAACCGGAATTTCGGCAGGATTCTCGCGTCTTTCTGATGTGCCTCGAACCCGGGACGAGGTTCTGCGTCGATGACGTAGGTTTCACGACCAGCAAGGTTCTCGATGCCTGCAAGCTTGAAGTTGTATGCGTCGGCAACTTCGGTCACAAACTCCCGCGTTTCCTGGCGTTCCTTTTCCTCTTTCTTCAGTCGTTTCTCGCGGTCCGAGGCCGACTCATTTTTGCGCTGATCGACGATCTTCTGGATCTTTTCTTCTTCTTTGGCTGCGTCCTTTTCAGGGAGCGGCTTGTCGTTCTTGGCGATCAAGCGCTCGACGGATTCGCCATAGATTTCCATCACTTCAAAGGTCTTGGTCTCCGTCGAAGTGACCTCGCCCTTTCCGTTCAGCTTGTGCTCTTCGGAGCGCTGGATGTACGTGTAGTCGCGCTGACGCTTGTCGTTTTCGATGTCTCTCTCCGCCACCTCACGAATGAGATCCTTGATCTGGTCATCGGAGAGGTTTGCCGGACCTGCCGATGCCGCGTGTGCCCGAAGTTCAGTAGAGGCCTCCCCGGTCACGGGGGGTCCGATGGCATTCGACGTCTGGGTGGAAGGAGCCGTCTGTGGCCAAGCCTGCACGCTCAGAAGCACGAAAGACAGGACGAGTATTTCCCCACCTCGCACTCTCATAAAATCATCTACGTCGGCAGATCTGAGTAGGTTCCGCAGATGAATGATAAGTCAACTCTGCGAGGTTCGACCACCGTCGGCAGGTGCGATCAGCAGGATGACGCTGACTTCCGTGTGGAGCTTGCCTGTAAATATCGAAGGCTTGCTACAGACCGATTGTGTTCGGGAACACGGGGTCGGCCGTGGTCATGCTGTGCTTCTGACTTCCAGCTCTCCGGTCGGTTCCAGGATCCCTTTGGTGAGTCTCGCTCTCGCCATTTGCTAATGAACTGATAGTCTTCGTGCACCGCGCGGAGTACGAATGCCCTGTATGAGATGAGAACGAAAGCGGCCACCTATCATCAAGAACCCGCCTGGTAATCGTCAGCTCTTTTCGCGTGCAAACGCGCCAACCGTGGCACCGGTAACACGCAAGTAATCTGCCGGCGCAATCAGGATTTGCGTCCCTCGCACTCCGGCAGAAATCGAGATCACGTTCCACAACTGAATGGTCTCATCGGCAAAAACGGGATAGCTCTTCTTCGCCCCCAGCACCGTCACACCACCGCGAATGTAGCCGGTAAGCGGTTGCACTTCCTTTAAGTGAACCATCTCGATCTTCCGGTCGCCCGTTATCTTGGCCAACGCCTTGTAGTCGAGTTCACCGTTTCCGGGGATGACGGCGAAACATGGTCCGTTGCGGTCGCCACGCGCCACTAGGGTCTTGAAAAGCTGCTCAGGCGGCATTCCAATCTTGTCTGCCACGCTCTCCGCCGCCAGATCTGCTGGGTCCACCTCGTACTGGCGCAGTTCGTACCCGATCCCCAGCGACTCTAACAGGCGGACGGCATTTGTCTTCATCGGGCTTAGTTCTGCGTGTCTTTGGGGAGTAGGGCGGGTAGCAGTCCTGGCACATTGGATCATAATTGCCGGGCAGCCGTCGCTCCGCAATGTCCTGTAAGTATCCAGGTTCTCCTTGTACCGCAACAAGATTGCAGCGCCGCCGGATCGGGACGATATGCGCTACGACTTTGCCACTGCGGCAGAGGCAGGTCATAGTTCGCGCGGGTTCTGTATCGCGGCGCGCAGCGCAGATGCGACCGTTGCCCATGGCGCAGCAGCATTGCGGCGGGCAAGAGACTTAGCGAGCTACTTGCCACAGTTTGGATCGGCCGCTATCGCTGGATAGTCGGGAATTGCACCCGGCTTTTGCGAGTCGACAATTTTGCGGAAGGCCGCCAGATCATTCCCTTTAAGCTGGTGCCATTTCTCAAGCGTCCCGTTCATTGCCACACAAATTCTTTGCAAGGCCACGAAAGATTCGGCAGAAGGCGCGAAATCAGCGCCATCCACAAGGGCGATCAGCGCTACCAGACTATCGTTCACGGTCATGAAGCTTTCGTCCTTGGGAGTGTCGAGAATGTCGACTGACAGCCCTTCGAGTGCTTTTGCTTTCGAATCGAGTTGAGCCGCTGTAGTTGCGGCGGCGTCCCCCGACGGCCTCTTGGTGAACTCTGTCAGGCGTGAACGCAGATCCTTCACCTGTTGATAGGCGGCAAAGTTTCGCCCAAGAGTTGCCGAAATCTTGAGCTCCAGGTTGAGTGCGCTCTCCAACGCGTTCCGGGCGTAGCTCACCCGAGGGTCCATCATCACTTCGAGGGGCTGACGGTAGGTCTGGCCGTCTACGGTCATGCGGACTTCGTACGTTCCCGGCAAGACCAGCGGCCCTTGCGGCGGGAGCGGGGTCTCACCGACGATCGCACCCATGGGATAGTTATAGGGAGTCTGCACGTGCACCGCCTGAGGGTCAGGGTAGCGCAGGTTCCAAA
>Ga0074045_10000962_pt1 | contig 28261 bp, 29 predicted proteins | sample BogForMeECP23OM2_FD_94442 | JGI IMG/M metagenome (GOLD analysis project Ga0074045, IMG submission 94442) | Bog forest soil microbial communities from Calvert Island, British Columbia, Canada - Bog Forest MetaG ECP23OM2 | ecosystem: Environmental > Terrestrial > Soil > Wetlands ...
ACTTGTTCGTGATTATTCTTTTGTGGAACAGCGAGAAAATCATGATGCTGTGGCCGCACCGGACAGTGGATCTGGTGATTACCGCGAATGACCAGTCGAAAGACGCGACGTTTCTGGCGTTGCCGCCGGACGCGCAGAAACTGATGCGGCGTCCCGATGCGAAGGTGATTTCGGATAAGGATCGCATCGCGACCAGCAAAGCGCCACAGATCAATCGAGAAGAGTTGAAGAAGATACTGCAGAGCTCGCGTCCGGGACCGCCGGGCGAGAGCGCGCAGCAGCCTCCAGCGCAGGGCCAAGCGGCGCAGAACCAGCAGCCGCCAGCGCCGCAGGAGAATTCGGGATTCGCGCAGCCGCAGCCGAGCGATCAGACGGCGCGGTTGCAGACGCCTCCGCAGAATCGGCCGGTGCCGAATTTTAAAACTTCCATGACGCCGGGCTCGGCGATCGAACAAGCGACCCGGGCCGCAGCCGAGAGCCGCGGGCGCTACGGTACTGGACAAGGGGGCGACTACGGATTGAGCCAGGGCCCGAACCGGGCACATGCGGCAATGGGCCCGGCGGAAATTCTTAGCGACACGATGGGCGTAGATTTCGCGCCCTATTTAACGCGGATTTTGCAAACCATAAAGCAGAACTGGATTATCGCCCTGCCTACGTCGGCGTATCCGCCAATCTTTAAAGCAGGTAAGACTTCGATCGTCTTCACCATCCTCAGGAATGGGCAGGTAAGCGGCATGGCGCTGAACAGCAGTTCTGGCGATGTTCCTCTCGATCGGGCCGCATGGGGGGGCATCACCGCATCAGACCCGCTACCCGCGCTGCCGAAGGAATTTCCCGGCCAAAACATCGTCATCCGCATCGGGTTTTATTGCAACATGGAAATTACCGACTTGAAGTAGGCTCGCGAAGTCTGACGCTCGCTATCCGAGAGTCCTAACCTCTGACCTTTCCTACTCCTTCTTGATCGCGTCGATCATCGCATAAAGCTGCGAAGTATCCGTCACCTCGACGTAGGGCTTGCCGGTGCGTTTGCTGCTGACCACCCAGATCGTCGGCGTGTGCACGATGTGCAGACTCACGCCCAAATCTTTGTCGGCCCGCACCAGCCCCGCCAGCTTGCCCTCCGGATCCACAACGAACGGCAAGGCAATCTTGTTATCGGCGGCAAACTTCGCCGCAAATCCCCGTAAATTCTGCGGATTGATCTCCAGTTGGTGCGCGAACACAGTGTCGCGGAACGCGTTCCCCACTTCCTTGGAATGCGTGTCGAAGTAGCGCGCCAGCACCGCAGCGTCGAAAGACCAGTTGTGCGCCGGCAACGGGAAGTCGTGCTGCACCAGCGGAATCTTATAAGTCCGCGAGGCCTGCACCAGCAGCGGCGCCGTTCGACCGCATTGCGGACATTGCAGGTCTTCGAAAACGACGATCGCAACCTGCGCCCCCTTCGGCGGACGGAGAGCCTCCGGCACATCCTGGGCAAAAGCCGGCAGGCAGAGCAGGACCAGACAGGCAAGAACAAGAGATGGCAGAAGCAGGGACACTAGACGCGGCAACAGTCGTTGAATCTTCATAGTTTTATTTGGATGCGCATCGAACCGACAATATCTCTATGGTAGCGAATTCGGCCCATTCGCGCACCTGTGGGGCATTTCTGGTAGCGGTGCAGTTTGAGAATTGCCATCCCTCAGCGGCTAAAGCCGAAGTGAAAACAAAGCGGTTACCGCAGCGCTGAAGCGCTGCGCCACCCAAAATCAGGCGCGAGCCCGGTTTTTCCGCAGCCTGCCAGGGGCAGGCGCCCTCACCTGTTGCGAAGTTGACTTCTGCAATCTGACCTCTCACCTCTGACCTTATTGGTTCTTATTCTTTCCAGCGTCGGAAGAGGAGGGCTCCGTTGGTGCCGCCGAAGCCGAAGGAATTCGACATGGCGTATTCGACATCGGCTTTGCGGGCTTGGTTGGGAACGAAATCCATGCCTTCGGTATCAGGGTCCTGATTTTCGAGATTGATGGTGGGCGGCAGAATCTGATCGCGCAGCGCCAGCACGGTCACTCCAGCCTCTAACCCGCCCGCTCCGCCCAGCAGATGGCCGGTCATCGACTTGGTGGAACTGACCGGGACTTTCTTTCCAAATAAATTTCGAATGGCGTGCGCTTCGAGCGTGTCGCCGATGGGGGTCGAGGTGCCGTGGGCGTTAACGTAGCCGACGACGCCGGGATCGAGTTTGGCGTCGCGCAGCGCGTTGCGCATGACGCGAAAACCGCCTTCGTGCTCGGGGGCAGGTTGAGTAATGTGATAGGCGTCCGCGGACATACCGTAGCCTACGATTTCCGCCAGGATGGGAGCGCCGCGGCGGCGGGCGTGCTCCAGTTCTTCGAGCACCAGGATGCCGGCGCCTTCGCCCATTACGAAGCCGTCGCGGTCCTTGTCCCAGGGACGGCTGGCGCGGGCGGGGTCGTCATTGCGCGTGGAAAGCGCGCGCATGGCGGCGAATCCGCCGACGCCCATGGGAGTAATGGCGGCTTCGGAGCCGCCGGCAATCATTACGTCGGCGTCATGGTGCTGGATGATGCGAAAGGAATCGCCGATGGAGTGGGCGCTGGTGGTGCAGGCTGTGGCCGTCGCTTCATTCGGACCCTTGGCGCCGAACCTCATGGAAACGTGCCCGGCGGCGAGGTTGACGATGGCGGCGGGAATGAAGAAGGGTGAAATCTTGCGCGGTCCGCCTTCGAGGAGCGCGGTATGTTCGCGCTCGATGACGTCGAATCCGCCGATGCCCGAGCCGATATGCACGCCGACGCTCTCGGCGTTTTCGGGCGTGACCTGGAGCCCGGACATCTTCATCGCTTCGTCGGAGGCGGCGATGGCGAAGTGGATGAAGCGGCCCATCTTCTTTACTTCTTTTTTCTCGATGAAGTTAAAGGGGTCAAAGTCGCGGACCTCGGCTGCGATCTGGCAGGCAAAAGCGGAGGCGTCGAACCTGGTAATGCGGCTGACGCCGCTTTTGCCGGCGAGCAGGGCCTGCCATACTGCGCCGGTGGTATGGCCGACGGAGCAGATCAGGCCGATGCCGGTGATGACGACCCGTCGCGGCAAATTACTTGCCCGCTTTCGCGTGCTTGCCGATGTATTCGATGGCATCGGACACGGTGCGAATCTTCTCCGCATCCTCGTCGGAGATTTCGATATCGAAGGCCTCTTCGAAGGCCATCACGAGCTCGACGGTATCGAGCGAATCGGCGCCCAGGTCATCCACGAACGAAGCGCTGGGCGTGACCTCGGCCTCGTCCACCCCCAACTGCTCGACGATAATCTGCTTCACTTTTTCATCAACGGCTGCCATGTTCTCCTCGTTTCTGAGTCTGGGAATCGCGGGTCCGGGTTCCGGGCCAGCGTTTGCTGAATTACGACTGCATGTTGCTCAATCGATCGAATGAAGTGGAAACCAAATAGTCTAAAAGGGATCGGAAAAGTATGCAAAGGAGGTACGGGAGGAAAATTGGTCGGGGTGGAGATCACTACGGAATGCTAACTGGCGGCGGGGAGAACGGTCAAACTCGATCGCCCGGCGCTTGCTCATTCCGCCGGAGTCATGTCACGATTTGACGTGCAAATCCTGCTCCTGCTCGGTGTTTTGCAGGTGCTCGCCGGACACGAGACGCTTCTCGGCGAGGCTGGCCGCTAAATGCGCGCCGTGGTGCAGCGCGTGAGCCGCGCCAGAGTTACTGTGAACGGCGAGACCACGGGCGAGATCGGCCTCGGTCTGCTGGTGCTGCTCGGGGTGGGCGCGGGAGATACGCGCGCGGACGCGGATTACCTTGTCGAGAAGACGATTGGCCTGCGCATTTTTGAAGATGCCGGGGGCAAGATGAATTTGTCGGTCGCGGAGGTGGGCGGCGCGCTGCTGGTGGTTTCGCAGTTCACCCTCTACGGAGACGCGCGCCGCGGCAAGCGGCCATCGTTCGACGCGGCCGCTCCGCCCGAGCAGGCGCGCGCACTCTACGAATATTTTGTGGCGAAAGTCCGCGCCAACGGGCTGCCCGCGGAAACCGGACGCTTCCAGGAAACGATGCAGGTGGAACTGGTCAACGAAGGCCCGGTCACGATCCTGCTGGATTCGGCGAAAGCGTTCTGAGAAGGCGCCGGGCTTAGTTCATCGTCATCCTGAAGCCGGCTTCTTCGGCAACTACTAGGCGGCCTTGCCAATCACCGGTTGTGCGCAATGGCTGCAGCGGGACGCGTCGATCGGAATCTCGCTCAGGCATTCCGGGCACTTCTTGGTGGTCGGATCGGCCGGCGCCGGATCCTTGTGCATCCGCGCTACCAGCGCATTCACCGGCGTGACCACAAAGAAATAGACAGCTACGGCAATCAGCAGAAACGAGACCACGGCGTTGATGAAATGGCCTACGGGAAACAACGTCCCGTTGATCGTGTAATGGATGGCAGAAAAATCCGGTTTGCCCACGATCGCCGCGATCAACGGCGTCAACAAGTCTGCGGTCAATGCCGTGACCACGCCGCCGAAGGCCGCGCCAATCACCACGCCCACCGCCATATCCACCACATTACCGCGCAAAATAAACTGCTTAAAACCGGATAACATTACGTTTCCCTCCGCCTATTGGAATGGCCGACAATGTAAATGCTCAACGGCCTCTGGTCAAGCTGCACATGACAGGAACAGATTTGGAAACAGATGCAGAGAGTTGCACACGCGCCGTGCTCAGATCCGCATCGGCATCACGATATACCGGTACTTGTAATCCTCGGATTCCGCGGGACGCAGCTGGCCGGCGGATTGGGCGTCCTTCAGCTCGAGTTTCACTTCGCACGAACCGGTCGCTTTGATGAAGTCGATCAGGTATTGCGCGTTGAAGCCTATCTGTATCGGCTCACCGTCATAGGCAACTTCGATGGAATCCTCGGAGTCGCCCGTCTCGGTCGACGACGCGGAAATCTTCAACTCGCCTTTTTCCAGACGCAGCTTCACGGCGCGCGAGCGCTCATCGGCGAACTGGGCCACGCGCGCGATCGCGGCTCCCAGTTCCTCGCCATGCAACGCGATGGACTTGGAGATGTCCTTCGGCAGTACGGCCTCGTAGTTGGGGAACTGGCCCGTAAGCTGGCGCGAGGTCAGCAATCGCGGACCGACGCGGAAGAAGAGAGTGGATTCGTCCTTGGCGAAGTCGATGGTCTCGACATCGCTCTCGCCATGGGAATCGAGCAGCGATTTCAACTCGTCCATTGCCTTCTTCGGAATCAGCGTTTTCATCTCGCCGGAAACGCCTTCAAATTTTTCTCCGGCGCGCTCGATGTGCGCCAGGCGATGGCCATCGGTTGCAACCATGGTGATCGACTCGGGTTTCAACACCATCAACGCGCCATTCAGGGTGTAGCGCGACTCCTCGCTGGCAATGGCGAATCCTGTCTTGGCAATCATCGAGCGCAGTACAGCCGCGGGAATTTTGATCGCTCCGGCTGACGGAAACACCGGCAAACCCGGGAAATTCGACTTCGCCATGCCAACCATTTTCGTATTGGACCGTCCGCAGCGAATACTCACCCAATGGTTTTCGAGCAGGCGGATGGTGATATCGGCATCGGGCAGCAGCTTTACGTAGTCATGAAGTTTGCGCGCCGGAATTGTGCATGCGCCTTCTTTTTTCACCTTGGCGTTGCAGGATGTGCGCAAGCTCAGGTCAAGGTCCGTCGCGGTCAGCGACAGTTTGTCGCCCGCGGCTTCGAAAAGATAGTTGGAGAGGATGGGAATTGTGGTCTTGCGCTCTACCACGCCCTGAGTGGCTGTCAGTTCGCGAAGAAGCTCAAATTTGCTGACCGTAATTTCCATGGTCGTAGCGGCTATGGCAGGGGCGACTTCCACCGGCATATTGGGTCTCCCGACTCTACTTCTGTTCTCTTCTTATATCAAATACAAAAGCAAGAAAACCAGTAGTAACCGTAGGCGCTTCGGAGAAGTGGAAAAGCGGTCCAGATTCTTCCGGTTCAGTTGCTTCCACAGCGATCCTTTATGTGAAGAATCACTCCCCGTTCCAGCGGAAGCCATTGTAACCCATGGACCGTTCTCAAATTTCTGTCCCATCTCGCACAGCTTGCACAGACACTCCACAGCCGAGGGATAGAAAGAACGGCCTGAATGGTGGAAAAGGCGGTGGAAACTGCCGTTTACGCGCCCAATTGCTCGGTCAGTTTATTGAGCAACCTGTTCAAATCCTTGTCGTTCTTGCGAAGCTCTTCAATCTTGTCCACCGAATGCAAGACGGTCGTATGGTGCTTGCCGCCGAACTGGCGTCCAATTTCAGGCAGGGAGGCTTCGGTAAGATGCTTAGCCAAGTACATCGCAATCTGGCGCGGATATACGATTGATCGCGAATTATTCTTCGACTTGATTTCCACCAGGCGCAGGCCGAATTGCTCGGCCACCGCCTTCTGAATGGATTCAATCGTCACCTTGCGGGCCTGCGAATCAATGAAATTCTTCAATACCTGCTGGGTATAGGGAAGCGTGATTTGGGCACCGATCAGCGAAGAATGCGCCACCAGGCGGATCAGTGCACCTTCCAGTTCGCGCACATTCGAGCGGATGTTCGAAGCTATAAACAGCGCCACATCCGTGGGTAAGGTCACGCGTTCCTGCTCTGCCTTTTTTTGCAGGATGGCGACTTTTGTCTCCAGGTCGGGGGGTTGGATGTCGGCAATCAGGCCCCACTCGAAGCGGCTGCGCAGGCGATCCTCGAATTCCGCCAACTCCTTTGGCGGACGGTCGCTGGCGATCACGATCTGCTTCATCGATTCGTGCAGGGCGTTGAAGGTGTGGAAGAACTCTTCCTGGGTGCGCTCTTTCTGCGCCAGAAACTGGATGTCGTCAATCAGCAGCACATCCATGGTCCGGAATTTATCCCGGAAGCTGATCATTCTGTCGTAGCGGAGGGAGTTGATCATCTCGTTGGTGAACTTCTCGCTCGACACATAGCAGATCGCCGCCTGCGGCGTCCGGCGCTTGATCTCGTGGCCGATCGCCTGCATCAGGTGGGTCTTGCCCATCCCGACGCCCCCGTACAGGAACAGGGGGTTGTAGGCTTTCGAAGGCCGCTCCGCCACCGCCTGGCAGGCCGCGTGCGCGAACTGGTTCCCGCTGCCGATCACGAAGGCGTCAAAGGTATAGCGGGGATTCAGTTGCGCGGCGCTATCCCAGTCGAACCGCCCCTGCGTCGGATGCAACCCCGGCGCCGCCTGCGGACCCGCACCGCCGCCCGGACTATGCGCCGATAGCCCGCCGTCATGCCGGATCGGCGTGTTCGAAGGATCGTCCTCGGCCGTAACAAATTTCACATCCTCGTATCCGAGGCCGAGGTTGTCAAGCGCTTCCTGAATCAGATCCGCGTATTTGTCGCCTACGTGACGGAACTCGGCGGTTGGAATGCGCACGAACAGAATTTTGTCGCTGGCGTGGCTGTAGCGCGTCGGCTTCAACCAGGTGTCGTAGGAGTGCCGGTTGATTTTTTTCTCCAGGGCGTCAAGGATGCGCACCCAGGGATTCGGAACGATGACGGAACTGGTGAGAGACATTGTGTGCCAGAATATCGAATGCGCCGGCGTAAAAACGTCCGGGAAAAAACCAATCTTGAAATTATGAGTTCTTCTTTTACTGCAGAGCAGTTGCTGTTTTGCAGTACGGGTTGCCGGTTAAATTTTTTTGCGAGACGAACCGGATACTAGCACAAAAAAATCGCCGCGTCGGTGTTTTGCAACAAAAAAATTCCGCGCGAACGCATTCTCGGATCGCGATTTTTTTGCGCTGTCAAGTGTCGAGGTACTAACTGCCACGCAAAGTGTGCAACTTATGTATGCAACTATGAAATCGTCCGGCGTTCCCGCTTGGCTGGCGCCGCCGTCTTGTAGTTCCCCGGATACACCACCACCGACCGTCTTCCGCCCTCGCCGTCACTCTCGGTGCGCAAATCTTTTTCCTCGCGCAGCGCCAGATGCACGATCCGCCGCTCGCGCGACGACATGGGCCCGAACCGGTAGGGTTCGCTCGTCCGGCGCACCTGCTCCGCCGCCACCCGCGCCGCCAGTTGCAACTCGTCGATCCGCATCGCCCGAAAGTTCTGGCAGTCGAACCAGATCTTCTCGTGCTCGTTGCCTTGCAGGTGCAGGATCTCCGATGCCAGCAGCTCCAACGACCGCAGCAACTCGCCACTCCGCTCCAGCAACAGAGCCGAATCCGGCCCGGCAAACTCCACGAGAATTTCCGGATGCTCCCACTCGCGATTCTGCGCCATCGGCGGATCCACGGTGACCCTGTACTTCAGCTTGAAGCCGCCGTTCGAGATGACGGCCTGCAGGAATTCCCCAATCTGTTTTGCAGCAGCAACTTTGTCTGTGATCGGCATAAGTAAGCTCTCAGCTGTCAGCTCTCAGCCATCAGGTAAACCGGCGCGTCGGTCGCTGACGGCCGATGGCTGACGACTGACGGCTATTTCTCTTTCTTCCTTGCCCGCTTCTCCATCATCTCGCGCATTTCTCGGCCCAGCGACGTTCGATTCATCACCGCCTGCTGCACGATCCCGATCAACTGGCCCGCGGACCAGTACAGGCCCAAGCCGGCCGGCAGGTTCCAGCTCATGATGCCCAGCATGCCCGGCATCATGATGTTCATCATCTTCTGCTGCGCCGGATCCATGCCCGCCTGCGGCGTCATGCGCTGCATCACCAGCATGGTGACAATGATCGCAACCGGCAGAATGTGCCATGGATCGGGCGCCGAAAGATCGTGCACCCACAGCCACGGCGCATGACGCAAATCCATCGCGACGTTGAGCATCCGGTAGTAGGCAAACAGAAACGGCATCTGGATCAGCAGGGGCAGACATCCACCCGCCGGATTCACGCCTTCCTTTTTATACAGTGCCGAAATCTCCTGGTTCATTTCGGCTTTCTTAGGATCGCGCAGAGTGTACTTCTTATACTTTTCCTGGATCGATTTGATCTGCGGCGCCACGCGCTGCATCTTCAGCATCGACTTCATCTGGGTAATGCGCAGCGGCAGCAGCGCCAGATTGATGACCAGTGTCTGCAACAGAATCGCCCAGCCCCAGTTGGCGACGATGTGGTTGTGCATCCACTTCAACCACAAAAACAGCGGCCGCGCGATGATTCCCAGCCAGCCGAAATCAACCACCGCCCGCAGATCCGGTTCCGCGCCCGTGATGCCCGGCACGTTCACCGATTCCAGGTCCGCCAGCGCCTTCGGGCCCACATAGAGCCGGGCATCGGTTGCGCCCTTCTGGCTGCCCACCGCCGCGCCCAGCACGTCCACCTTGTCCATCTGCTTGTTACTTGCATCGGACGAATTGTGCGGAATTTCAACGGCGTTGCGCAGCGTCACCATGGCCGCGTTCTGCGGATCCTGGGGCAAAAAAACGGCCGCGAAATACTGGTCCGCCACTCCCGCCCAGTGGAACGGTCCCGCGAGCGTCGCGCCGCCGCTGATCTTCTTGATCGCCAACCGCTCGACCTTGTTGTCGTACTGGTACATGATCTGGCCAGCCGCGTACTGCGGAGCGGTCGTATTGTCGCCGAACCCCGCCGGCCACATGGGAAACGCCGTGACCTGCGCGCCCTTCACTTCGACCGCCGTCCGCACCCCGACCACATAGCTGTCGCGATCGAACTTGAAGCTCTTCTCGACCGAGAGGCCGGCGTCGGCATAGGCAAACTTAATCTCAGCCGGAGCGTTTGCCCCGCTGCTCGTCGCCACGTACAGCGCCGAGTTCAGCTGGTTCCGCAGCGTCTCGTCATACGTCCACAAGGTCAGCGGATACCCATACTTCTCAGCCGCCGCGCTATTCACCAGTTCCAGCGGACCACCTTTGTCGTCGGTGTACTTCTTCAGTACCCACGACTTAACCCGGCCGCCGCGATTGGTGAACACGATCCGGTAGACGGCATTTTCAATCACCGTCTCCGACTCGCCCGCCGCCCGCAGCGGCGCCGATGCCGGCGCCGCCTTCTTCTTCCCGGATGCACTCGGCGCCGTTGAGACTTGGGTTGGAGTCTGCGAAGTAGGTTGCGCCTGATTCTGCACCGGCGGCGTCTGGGAACTCTCCGGTTTCGCCGGAGGCTGCGGTCCATACTTCTTCAAAAGCGGCTGGAAAAGCATGATGACCAGGAACGTCAGCGCAAACACCACCAGCAGCTTGCGCTCCATCCCGGGTTCTTGTTGAGGATTATTAAATTCGGCCAAATCAGTCGCTCGCAATCAGTCGAGTGTGGCGCGGACACGCTTGTCCGCGGTTTTGATCGTTATTATTCACCACCGGGTCATATCCGCCCTTTGCCAACGGATGGCACCGCAACAGTCGCCACGCCGCCATCATTCCGCCGCGCCACGCGCCATACCGCTCTACCGCTTCCAACGCATATTCCGAACACGTCGGCACATAACGGCACGACGGAGGAAACGCCGGCGAAATCCACCGTTTGTAAAGACGCAGCAGCGCGAGCGCGAGAGACTTCATTTCTTCATTTCTCTTTATTTTTCTTGACCTAGCAGCTTTTTCGCAATCACATCGAGCGCCCGGCCCACTTCTTCCAGTACTACAGAAAATTCCACGGTCAGCACCGACTTCTTCGGATTGATCACCACATCAACCGGGCCCGCGCCTTCGAGCACCGAACGGCGCTGCCGCACTGCTTCGCGCAGCCGCCGTTTGATCCGGTTGCGCTCCACGGCGCCTCCCAGCACGCGGCCGACGGTGAAGCCGACACGCGAGCTTTTTTTCGGAGCGGTCTCCGGTAAAGCGCCCTCCGCCTGCCGCAGATAAAACACGGTCATGTGCGAGGAAAAGTGCCGCCGTCCTTGCTTGTACACGCGATCGAAGTCGGAATGTTTCAGCAGCCGCGCGGCGCGCGGAAAACTCGCTCCCGCCTTGGCCGCGGGCTGCTCTCCACTCCGTTCCGGAGCGTCGGCGCTCACCAGCTCACAATCCTGCACAATAATTATAGTTAATGATGATAATGACGGCCTTTGCTGTCCGTCGGGGGAAAACTAATCGCGGAAACCCGGCGCCACTGAAACACGCTTGCGCCCCTTGGCCCGGCGGCGCGACAGCACTGCAGCCCCGTTCTTCGTCTTCATGCGAGTCCGGAACCCGTGCTTCTTCGAGCGCTTGCGCTTGTTGGGTTGAAATGTACGTTTCGGCATCGAAAACCTTTGCTCCTGATTGAATCAGCTTACTTGAGGCAAACGGTAAGTATAAATGACGCTGGCCAGATGCAGCAAACGGGCGTATGGGTAGGATGTGGCGACGGGAAAATCGGCTCCACCCCCTCCACGACGGACTTGGACCCCTGGGAGGCCGGGGCGAGCGAGCGGGGCGGGCGGGTGGGATCCGATGGCCAGCGGGGCACCACGCGGGCAGGAGAGGTCATTCCCCGCTTGATCCGAACCCCTTGCTGCCACGGCGTGCGCTACTCAGGTCACTTTCAACCACTTCACCCGCTAGAGAAGGATGCTCCAACAGCTGCGCGACCTTATCGCCTTTCCGGATCTCGTACGGCTTGGTGCCCAGGTTCTCGATGAATACGACAATCTCGCCACGATACCCAGCATCAATCACTCCGGCGTTGCACATCAGACGCTTGCGCGCCAAGCTCGAACGAGTCTTCACGATGCCGCCCGCAGTTGGCACGAACTCAATTGCAATTCCAGTATGGACACCGAATCCCTTTCACAGACTCATCCGTGCGCTGAAGATGACAGTTCTGTTCATGTGGATGTTGCTCGATATGGTCGAAAAGGAGATTGATTCGGACATCGACAAAGCTAAAGCTCTGCAGGCGAACTCAAAATGAGGAATTGGAAATGATCGAGACCCATGATCTCTTCCTGCGCGCCCTTGCCGTGCCTGCAGCAAAAAAGAAGAAAAAGACCAAGGATGGCGAAGAGGGCGAGAGATACCTGGCTGACGAACCGAAGTGGCCGGACACCGTCATTGCGTTCGATACTGAGAGCCGGATCACAGTAGATCAGTCGCTGACTTTTGGCGTGTGGCGACTCTGCAAGTCAGTCGAACAGAAATATGAGATCATCGAAGAGGGGATCTTCCACGCTGATGACTTATCCGCGAAAGATATCAAAATTCTCGAAACATACATGGAGACGGCGGTCCCCGATGTACGGTCATTCCCTCCCCGCTTCCCGCTTTACTCGCGCTCCAAGTTCATGAAGAAAGTTTTTTGGCCCGCGCTTAAGAAACACGGCGCTATGATATGTGGGCTGAACCTGCCTTATGACTTGAGCAGACTGGCCCAGGATTGGAAGGAAGGGAACAAGGGCGAATGGTCACTAATCATGGCCCAATACGCTGATGGAAATGAGAACTGCAATTATCCACGTATTCTCATCACTCCCATTGATAGCAAAAAGGCGATTATCAAGCTGTGGAGACCTTGGAAAAAGGTTCAGCACGAATGGAAGGACGCGGGCAGGAACATTCATTTCCTCGATCTGCGGACGCTGCTCTGGGCGCTTTACAACAAGTCTCACTCGCTCAAAAGTGCCTGTGACAATCGAAATGGTCCGTTCAAAGAACAAGACTTGCCACAGAAGGATGACCACGATCCTACTGGCGAGGTCATACCTGATGAAATTGAGCACTGCCGTCAGGATGTCCGCTGCACTGTCGCACTACTGAACGCTTGCAAGCAGGAATTCGATAAGCACTCGGATACAGATCTGAAGCCGTGGGATGGCTTTGCCCTTGGTAGATGCCAATTCCTCTTTCCGCCCCTCACTAAAGTCAACAACGGCCCCGAGCTTTAGCCAATACTCGGTCGTGGGGCTCATCGCGAAAGCCATGTGATAGATGTCTTCGTCCGCAAAGTAATGTTCGACGCGGTCACCAGCGAGATCTGCAAATCCCATCAACGCAAGCCACGCCTTCGCCGCATCTTGGTTGTCAATCACGCGTCCCCTCTGTCGTGATGGTTCAGGTGTTCAGGTCTGAATTCCGCCGGAGGAAATCCAACTACATCCTTGAAGAATCGCCCTTGCTCCTGTGTGAGAGATTCCCACTCGCCCTGCTTGACCTGAAGAAACCATCGTGGAGAGAGCATTGCGAAATCGGAACGTAGAGTCTTCTGTTCCAGATCGTTCGCCCTAAGATTTCTCGGGGCCATAGGGTTTTGGTTGTTTGTGGCATAGACTATCTGCGAACCAAGTATCATTTGGTCGTCTACTCTTATGACCTTTACCTGAACCAGACAGTCCTTCGTCAATTGGTCGAAGGTCACTTCCTTCATCGTCACCGCGTTGTAAATTGATTTCACTGTCTGTAAACCATTGACGATCTGCGCACCCGAGACACGAACTCCGCTTTGGTCGTCCCGAACGCGATAGTTTTTCGCAAGGATTATGACGCCGTTGTTGAAGTGATGAAATTGTCTTCGAGTTCTCTGGTGAGAAAGCGACCGGATGATGTCCCCATTAACGGTTGAGTTCTTTATTTCGTACCTTAGGTTTAGATCAAACAGGCGCCATCCATACTGCTGAAATCCGGTATAGAGATCGCTCGCGCTCGCAAGGAAATAGCAGTAGTCCTTCGATCGCATAACGTTGTTATCGGGAATAGTGAAAGCAAGATCGACGTCTCCAGTTGACCGTGCCGCCCCGACCATAAACTCCGTCGCAAGGTCTTCAATGTCCTGAAGGATAATCGAGACATTCTGCTTCTTCTTCCACTCAGCCTTAAGCTCCTGAAAAGACTCATTGGTGCGAGCATCGAGCTTTCCGTAGACGATAAGAAAACACACAAGCACAAGATCTTGGTGGCTTCTATCCGCCTCAATGAGACCGTACAGTTGCTTGACGCGATCATTTGCCCGGAGCTTAGAATCACCGAGCAAATACCTGAGTGCAGTGCTCAGGTCGTCAATGACCTTAGATCCTGGTCCGAACTCCCTAATCTTTTCAGGATGGGCTTCAAGGTAATCTCGGGCAGGTATTTTGCACTGACCGATGTGATACTTGCGGTCGAGCTCCGAGTAAAAATCAATGCCAAGGTCGCCTTTGCCACCAACTCTGACCGTCGTAGCATAATTACCTAGCGAGAACTTGCTCATCGCATAGTTCTCGAACGCGGCACTCCAATCTGAGATCTCAGGATCTTCATTCATCATGTTGTCGAGATGCTTAACGAGAAGCTCAGTCCCGCGCTGAAGAGCCTCAACATCCATCAGACACCTCCCCGTGTAGCCGTACAGATTGTGCCATATCGCACGAGAACGGGCATGAATATCGCCTGCACCATTAGGTCCATTTCAGATAATCAAGCTCTCCACCAATTCAATCAGAATCAAATCAGACATCTTGCAACGATACCTTGCTTATTTCACACTGGCATGAGCGGAGGGAACTCTATTATGGAGCGTGCTGAGGCAGAAGATGGAACTTGGGACAAAGGGTTCTTCAGGGCCATTGGGGCAAGTCTAAAAGATTTAAGGCTCTGGTTTATCGTTATTCCGTCGCTACTTTTGCTTGGATTTGCGCTTGTTCTGCTAAAGCCTGCGTGGCTTGCAGGGGTATTTTCGGGTGGAGTGGCATTGATTGCTAGCTACCTGATCAGCACAGTTGAGAAATTGCCGAGACCGAACGAAAAGGAATTGGCCGAAAGCCTTTATCACAAGGTTCTCCTCCCGGCTGCCATCGGCATTTTTATCATTCCGAGCGTGGGGTTGTTCGCTGACTTGTGGGCTATGCAGTGGCATTGGTTCCACACGAACGGTTCGATTCCCTCCTGCTCATCTATTTGGACTATCGGGATTCTCAGTCTTCTCGGAATTCTTGTTGTACCTGCAGTAACGGCCCTTCTAGCAAGAGAGCGAGCAGTTTTTGCCACGATGGTCGGTTTCATGGTTTATATCCCCATGAATCTGACAACGGCGTTCTCCGGCGGCAACGTTCAACAGCTGACTACTTTACTTGCAAAGAGCTGTCAAATGGACACCGATGACTTCGCCGCTGACAGTTTCGGAGTCGGAATGGTCACCGGTGTCCTTTCGAAAGCACTGGTAGCGATTTTTGTCGCAAAGGTTGTCTCGACTTGGCGCTTTCGCAAGAACGCTCCCGCCGCGTGACCCAGTAAATACAACTCTAAACTCCTTTGAAGTGAAATAGCCTGGCAGCCCATGAGCATTGCCTCCCACCATCGCAACCTGTTCTGCTCGTTTCGTCGTGTTAAGATGATGTCGAATAGAGTTTCCCAACGGTCCTGCTACGAGAACCTTGGATTACCAACGACTAATTTCTCTCTTTCGATCCAAAATCGACGCTGGACTCGGAATCATCGGATCCATTCTGTCTGCTTGCTGTTTCATCCAGAGAATTCGCCGTCCTTTCGGGGAATCAGGCGATAGATCTATGTTCTGCTCTGCCCAGGTTTTCTCTATGACGGAGATGAATTCGCGCATTTGTCTGGCCCTTATCCAGCTGTCAACCCAACCTTCAAAATCCTTTACCTTCTTTTCCTCCTCTGCGATCTGCGCCGCGAGGTCTGCTCGCTCTCGCTCTTGCTTTCTTTGCTCGATTTCGTCTAGTCTCCTCTGCTCTGCCCGGATTACACGAGCGCGGCCCTCCCGAAGTACGGCGCCAACTAGCTGCGACACCATTTGCTCTAGTCTCTTCTTCTTGCCATCCCGGTACTTGCGGTATCCGTAATATTCGTCGCTGGCCCGGAACTCAAGCTCACCACTCGGTTGGTAGTCGATTACCGTGCGCGTGTACGAGTATTCCGTTACTTCTCTGCGACCTTTGACGATAGCCTTTTCGACTATTGAAAATGGCACATTTTGGCCGAACACCTGTGCGGTAGACTTATGTCTGTCGGAATGCGTTGTGACTGGGAAGCTCTCAGATTCAAGTAGCTGAATTACAGCGTTGATAATGTTCAAAGCGCGTTCAACTGAATTCTTCGAAACACGAATGTCGAGGCAGGCTTCGTCCCACCCTGGCTGTAGCATTCCTCGTTCATCGGGTTTCGCATGTAGGAGAGCTTTTGCCGTCCCGGTAACCAACTTGTGTCGCTTTGCTTCGGGCTCGACGCCTCGTGTTCGCCCTTCGATTTCCAGTATCCTCTTGTACTCCGGGTCAGTGGGTTCGGGCGCAGGAGTCGAGTTTTCCCGCGGTGCCTCCGAAGACAGTTGCTTCAAACGTTGCACGACTGGAAGCTCTTTGGCCTCTGGTAGGGGAATTCGCTCGACTGGTTTGCCGAATTCCAGCTTTGCCCAGTACCCTCGACCTGGCAATGGAATCTGAAGTTTTCGACAGACCTTGCCGAGCATCACAGCTGAAATTCCGTACTTCGCTGCAACTTTGACTTGCGGGCGTTCCCAGACCTCTACGTAGAGTTCATCCCGATTCCACATTTCCATGACTGAACGACCTCCATCAATTACCTGAAGGTTAATCTGGTAGCGTCCGCTGGGACAACCGCACCACCCGCTTTTCGCCCCGCTAGCGAGCGGGCCCCGGCCCCCCTGGGATTCAAATTCCTTGAGAAGGGGGGTGTAGCCGTTTTTCCCGTCGCCACATCCTACCCAGCAAACGGGCGTATGGCGTGCTAAGCTCTCGTCCGATGTTGATTTTGCCCATCTCGCGGACGTGGATGGATTCCCGCGCCGCGCGATTGGTCTACCTCGTGTGCTCCGTGCTAGCTCTCGCGTTGAGTGGGACCCAAGCCGGAACAGGCGCCGCTCAAGCCGTCAACGGGTCGCAAAGTTTGCCGCCGGCAATTGCAACTGTCTTGCGGCTGGCCCTGATTCCCGAGGCAATTGGTTCGGGATTGTTACGGGTGGCGATGCTTTACTTTTGGTTCAGTTTCGACCAATCGTCCTGGCTCAAGCGCACACTCTGGTTTCCTTTTCTTTTCTTCTTCATCCCCCTGACCCTAGCCCTCTACTACTTCTTTGTCTACAGAAAGTGGACACGCAGCGACGGGCAAACATCCACCGTGTCCGCAGCCTCCCACAGCTAGAATGTTCGTGTGAATCTCGATGACACCATCGTCGCCATCGCCACCCCGCCCGGACGCGGCGGCATAGGTGTGGTTCGACTGGCCGGACCGGAAGCGCGCATTATAGCGGCTCCCATGCTGCGGCTTGAGCACCCGCTTGAGCCGGGGCGGGCTGTTCATTGCGATTTGGTCGAACCATCGACGCATCACTTAGGGACAGAAGTTGCCGAGCTTTGCTCGGCTGGACGGCCGAGGGCGGCCGTCCCTACGTGTTGCCGGGAGCAATCGGGCGGCCGCATCGACGAGGTCGTCGTCACCTACTTCGCCAAGCCGCACTCCTACACCACCGACGACATTGTCGAAATCTCCGCCCACGGCTCGCCCGTCGTGCTGCGCCACATCGTCGAACTCTCACTCGCTGGCGGCGCCCGTCTCGCCGAGCCCGGAGAATTCACCATGCGCGCCTTTCTCAACGGACGCCTTGACCTGACTCAGGCCGAAGCCGTCCGCGACCTGATCGACTCGCAAACCCTGTTTCAAGCCAAGGTCGCCGCGCAGCAACTCGAAGGCGCGCTCTCCAATCGCCTCAAGCCCATCAAGCAGAAATTAGTTGACCTGATCGCGCTGCTCGAGGCCGGCATAGACTTTGCCGAAGACGATGTCTCTGTTGCCCCGGACGCCACCATCCTCGATCGCATCGCGCAAGTCAAAAGCCCGCTGCTGCAACTTGCCGCCACTTTCACTTACGGCAAGATCGTTCACCAGGGCCTGACCCTGGCCATCGTAGGGCGTCCCAACGTAGGCAAATCGAGCCTCTTTAACTGCCTGGTCGAACGCGAGCGCGCTATTGTCACCGCCCAGCCCGGCACCACGCGCGACCTGGTCAGCGAAACCGTCGCCATCGGTGGAATTCCTGTGGAACTGGTGGACACCGCCGGCATCCGCCGCGCCCTGGACGAAGCCGAAAGCATCGGCATCAAGAAGTCGATGGAGGCCCTGGCGGACGCCGACTTAGTTCTGGTCGTAATCGACAAGACCCAGCCCCTCTCCGAGGAAGACCGCGAATTACTAAGGCAGGTAGAAGGCCGGCCGGCAATCGTAGTGGAAAACAAGTCCGACCTGCCAAGCACAAGTGGGGACGGTCGTCTCGCCCGTCCGAGCCGGGCAGAGCCCGACCGGGTTTTGCCGCAGCGCATCCCCACCTCCGCCCTAACCGGCGAAGGCATCCCGGCCCTGCGCGCCGCCATCCTGCAACACGTCGCCGGAGACAGCGGCACGCAGTTCGAGACGGGCTTCCTCACCAGCGTTCGTCACCAGAAGCTAGTCAGCGACGCGCTAACCTCGCTCGCCGCCGCGACGAGCGCCGTCGCTGCCCGAGTCCCCCATGAGATGCTCCTGCTCGACCTCTACGGAGCCCTGCGGTCTCTCGACCAAATCACGGGCGCCACCACCACCGACGACATTCTCAACCTGATCTTCGGAACTTTCTGCATCGGAAAGTAAAGTGGCGTTTAACACTATCCAAGGAAATGTAGAAATCAGGATTATCTTCTTGTAAATATTGAGCACTCAGATTCAATCTCGCCTTTCAAGTGGCGCTGCGGTATATTCTTTTGTCCCCTGGATCCTCATATCAATTTAATTAGGATGTCGTTCGGAGTCTGCGACAGCGGTCTTTGGACGCTCTGGGATAGCAGCAGAAGGTTGAAAAGAAGCGCCCGTGACCGGGCTAGGGGTAAGCATCCTGAAATACTTTTTTGTTCTACTCGCTACAGGTTTGCTTGTCGCTGCGGCTTCCTCTGCTCAAGACGTTGACACTACGGACCTCGGAGCACTGCAGTGGCGGCTCATCGGTTCGTTCCGTGGGGGCCGAGTGACTGCGGTCGCCGGTGTCCCCGACAATCCTAACGTCTACTACTTCGGCACACCGGGCGGGGGTATCTGGAAGACCACTGACGCCGGCCAGGTCTGGGCGCCGATCTTCGATAAGGAACGCATTCCTTCGATCGGTGCTCTCGCCGTCGCTCCTTCGGATTCCAAAACAATCTACGCTGGCACGGGCGAGCAAACCCCTGGCAACGGCATATATAAATCTGCCGACGAAGGCAATACCTGGACCCACGCCGGTCTTGAAAATACCCGCTTTATCCAGTCCGTCATCGTCAATCCGCAAAATCCTGACGTTGTTATCGTAGGGGCCAACTCGACAGGCGTGAACGCCTTCTCGCGCCCTGCGCCAACGAAAACGTTTTCGACCGCGCGAGGCGTCTTCCAATCGGCTGACGGCGGAAAGACGTGGAAGCAAACCCTCAGTAATGATGAAACGGCCGGTGTCTTCGACCTCGCCGTCGACCCTGACAACTGGCGCACCTTCTACGCATCGCTTTACGTTCCTGCTTCAGGACCGATTCCCTCTGCCGACGAAAAAGGCGGCAGAAAAGCCAATTCTTTGATTTACAAATCCGTCGACGGAGGGTCCACATGGAATCCGCTCGTCTCGAAAGGTCTGCCCGAAAAAGACCGGGGTCGCCTTGGCATCAGCGTCGCTCCCGGTACCCACGGGCGACGCCTCTACGCCATAATGGAACAGGGTTTTTACCGCTCCGATGATGCTGGCGCAACGTGGACAGAATCGACGAAAGATCCGCGTATTGTAGGCGACGAATACTTCAGTCGAATCTTCGTGGACACCAGGAACCCCGACATCCTTTATGTGGCTCAGACCTCGCTCTATCGCTCCATCGATGGCGGCAACACCTTCGCCGCTTATGTCGGGGCGCCTTCTGGCGATGATTTCCACGTTCTCTGGATCGACCCGAAGGACCCAAACCGCCTGCTTCTTGGCGTCGATCAAGGCGCAATTCTCAGCGTAGATGCCGGCAAAACGTGGGCTCCTGGTATAACCAGCCAACGGGCCAGTTTTACCATGTCATTACCGACCACTCCTTCCCTTACCGTACCTACGCTGCCCAGCAAGACAGCGGCACGCAATCCGTGCCAAGTCGCAGTGATAATGGCGAGATTACCCCGCAGGATGTCACCTCAGTGGGCGGCTTCGAGTTCTGCTTCATTGCGCCCGACCCTCTCCACCCCGACTGGATCTATTCCGGCGGCTGGTACGAGTCGGTCGTCCGTTACGACCGCGTGTCCGGCCAGACCGCCACTGTTTTTGAGAAAGGAGACAAGTACCGAGCCGCCCAGATGCCGCCGTTATTTTTCTCCCCACACGATCCGAACACTCTCCTTCTTGGCACACAGTATGTGCTGAAGAGCACGGACCAGGGAAAGACCTGGCAGACCATCAGCCCGGATCTTACTGAGTGGGACGGTGTCGACCTATCTGAAACCGATCGCGACAAACCTCGTCCCCCGGCTATCCAGGCCCTAGCCGTTTCCAGCATTGACGTTGCCGAGATGTGGGCCGCAACCACCAACCGGATCGTCCAACTAACTCGAGACGGGGGCGCACATTGGCAAAAGGTCACCCCGCCCGGACTCGCCGCGCCATCCCAACTCCTCTACGTGGAGCCTTCGCACCATGACGCCGCTACGGCCTACCTAACTGTTGGTCCCGGTCGCGAAGCCGTCCCTCCTAAAATCCTCCGCACGCGCGACTTTGGTGCGACTTGGCAACCAATTATCGATGGCTTGCCCGCAAACGAAAGTGTCCGCGTAGTTCGAGAAGACCCGGTCCGCAAAGGCCTTCTTTTCGCTGGAACGGACTCCAGTGTTTTCCTTTCCTTTGACGATGGAGATCACTGGCATCCGCTCACGCTGAACCTTCCTGCTACACCGGTTACCGACATCGAAATCCACGGTGAGGATCTGGTCATCTCTACCTTTGGCCGTGGGCTCTGGATCCTCGACAACATCACCCCAATTCGCCAACTTACGCCCGAGGTGCTTGCTTCCGCAGTCCACCTTTTTGTGCCCGCCACGGCGCTCCGCGTCCGCTGGGACACCTACCAGGACACGCCCCTGCCGATCGAGACGCCCACGGGAAAGAATCCGCCGGATGGCATCAGCCTTGATTACTACCTGAACGCTTCGCTCGCAGATGAACCGTCGATTACGATCCGCGATGCCAGCGACAAAATTGTCCGCAAGTTCACCGGAGTCCCGCGCGAACCCGATCTTCCTTTGCCCAACGTTCCTGAGTATTGGTTTGCCACTCCTCCGTCAGTGGATAAAACACGCGGTCTGCATCGCTTTGTCTGGGATTTACGTTACCAGCCGCCCCAGATTCTGCCCGCTTCCTATTTCGGTCCCATTATTAAATACACCGAATACACGTTGGCTGACCACGCGATTCCCCACGAAACGCCGCGACAGCAACCCCAAGGCCCGCTGGTGGTCCCAGGTGTGTACACGGTCGAATTCAGCGCCGGGGGCCATACGATGCGGCAGTCGCTTACGGTTCAACTCGACCCTCGCGTCCACGCCACGCAAGCGGACCTCGAAGCTCAACTGGCGCTCGCGCGCCGAATTCTGAGCGGAATGGAAATTTCCTACAACGAATTTCAAAAACTGAAACCCCTGACGGAGGCGATCGAAGAACGGAAGAAACAAAAGTCGCCGAACGCAGCCGACAACATAGCCGACATTAAGAAACAGATCAAAGCAGTCGAGGACGGCACCAGGACCGCACCCGGGTTGGGACGCATCAACCGTGATCTTACCCGTCTCCTGGACGGCGTAGAGGCCGCCGACCAGCGACCCACGGACCCGCAAATCCAAGCCGTCAACCAGGTATGTGCTTCCCTGGTCAAGGTCATGACTCTTTGGGAAACGCTCAACGAGAATCTTCGAAAGCAGAACCCGCTTAACCTGCCAATCACGACAGATTTGTCCATGGCAAACTGTACTCAATGAAAACAGCAGCAGCCACCTGAGTGAGAGGCTATCCCCTATTCCTGGGCGTCACATTGTATTGTGTGACTCGTCACTGACAAGCAACCAGCGAAAAGCGTGTTTGTAGTATGCCTATTGGACTGAAAGACCCCGATGGACTGCCAGAGAAGTCCGATCGGGGAATCATAAGGAGGAAATAAATGTTAAGTGAAAAAATGAAGAGGTTCTTGGTCACGGGCGCAATGCTGCTCGTGGTTGCCGCAATCACCTCGGTCGCCGCCTTTGGTCAGACGGCGGAACCGGTGCAAATAGCCGCTAACACTGTCGCCCCGATCGCTTCCAAGCCGGCCGGGGACGTTACCCCAACCAATGCCCTGCAAGCCCGCATCGACGCTCAGCAGCAAGAGATCAACAAGCTCAGCGCGCTGGTGGAGAGGCTGCAGGCCATGCTGGAGCCGGTCGCTTCGACTCGGCCGATTCTCCCCAACGCCCGCATCGGCTTTCTGCCCGATCCTGCGGGTTCGCCTTCGCCATCCCCGGCACCGCCGCCGGCTTCTCAAGGTTACACCGCTCCTCGTGAATTGCTGCCAGACATCGGACACATCGGCGCCGAACTCGGTTTCTTTGTGGGTGGCGCGACCAATCCGTATAAGGACAACACTGGCTTTGCCTCGGGCGGCTATATCGACCTGCCCTGGAAGAGAGTTGCGGGCGGCAAGCTCTCATATGAAATCATGATCGGCTTGCAACGCTCGGTGACGACGCAGCAGACGACGTCGGGTGTGAATGCGCTGGCCGATGTGGCGGTCAACAACTTCCTGGTAGATGCAGGAGTCATAGCGACGCCCGTTCCGGTTTCCTTTCTTGGCAGCTACCTCACGACTCCTTTGCCGGTCACTAGCATTGTGCAAGAGCGGTCCAAAGTCCTGACGGTGGCCCCATTCGAACTGAAATATACCGTGACCAAGCTGGGCAGATTCCGCCCCTACGTGGTGGCAGGCTTGGGCGTGTACGTATGGATCGGTTCGGACAACAATACCCAAACCTTCAACGCAAACACGGCGCTGGGCAGCTACGCCTCTCTGCCAGTGGGAACCTCAACCCTTGGAGCCACGCTGAATGCGATCTTGCAAGGATCGCAAATTGGCGGCTTGGCTCCGACAGCACCGCAACTCGCTGCCCGCGGCGTTCCGCATGGCCAGGGCAACGTGCTCTTCGGTGGTCAGGTGGGCGGTGGAGCGGAGATTCGTATCACGCCCAAGCTTTCGATGGGATTTGACGTCCGCCACAACCAGGTGGAAGGCAAGGACGCCGGCTTCAATACGTTTGCCTTCAATCAGGGCCTGCACTGGTAAGCAGTCGGTCCGGCTCCGTTGCCGGATGAAACAACAACTCTTGCACTCGCGCCAGGCGGCGGTCGCATGCGTCCGGCGCAGGAGGTCAAACTATGTTGAAAGACAAGATGGAGAATTCAAAGAAGCAGGTTTCCCGGCGGCAGATGCTGAAGGCTGGCGGAATTTCTGTGGCGGCCGGAGCGCTTGCATCGGCTTTGCCGGCCGCGGCAGAAGTCAGATATGCGGGAGACTTGGCGATTTTGAACGTGGCTCTTGGACTGGAGCACCAGGCCATTGCCGCGTATGACGCCGGCGCCAAGAGCAAACTGCTCTCCGCCGATCAGCTTAAGATCGCCGTGAGCTTCCAAACCGACCACAAACGCCATCGCGACACTCTAACCCGCTACATCAAGCGTTTTGGGGGCACGCCGGTCGCGCCCAAGACGAGTTACGACTTCGGCACGATCACTTCGGCAACCGACATCGTCAAACTGGCCCAAAGCCTGGAAGACGGTGCCGAGGGCGCATACCTGGCCAATGCCGGTAAACTCGAAAATCGCGAAATTCTCGATGCCGCCGTCCCCATCCTTGAAGACGAAGTGCGTCACAACACCGTCTTCCAACAACTGCTCGGCATGAACGTGACCGAGCGTTTGAAGTACTGAAGGAAAGGAGCAGACCAGTTCATGAAGACAGAAACGAATCTGAACGATCGGAAAGACTGGCCGCAGAAAGACTGGCCCAGTCCCGGGACTGCGCGTCGAGATTGGATCCGCCTGGCCGGCACGGCCAGCGCGGGTGCGCTCTTTTGCCTGCTGACGGGGAACCCGAAACGCCTGTATGCGCAATCTTTGCAAGGCGATCTCGGAATTCTCACGGCAGCGCTGTACCTGGAGCACGAAGCCATCGCCGCTTATCAGGCCGGAGCCGAGAGCAAACTGCTCACCCCCGGCGTGCTTGCAGTGGCGGTCGCGTTTCAGGGCGATCACAAGTACCACCGCGACGGGATTAGCGGAGTGCTGAAGTCGTTAGGCGTTACGCCAAGTGGTCCGGAGAAAAAGTATGATTTCGGCCCCTTGCACAACGAGCAGGACATCCTGCGTCTGGCACGTAATCTGGAGCATGGCGCGATGCAGGCCTATGCCACGCTGGCGTCAAACATTCAGACCAAACCGGTCTTGAATTTTGCCGCAAACGTGTTAGTGGACGAAGTCCGGCACTTCACGATTCTGAACTCTGTACTCCACGGGCAGAACTACTAGTTGTCATACATAAGCGGGCCGGAGCTTTGCCTCCGGCCCGTTAACTCATGATTGATGGGACCTCCTAGTGGCTCATCACATTACATTAAGTCAAGAGGAAAATGCTCTCGGGCCAGTTGGCGCAAAACAGGCCATTTCAATTAGTGGGAGTTCAGGTTTGCGCGCTCAACCATCGCGACGAATCTATTCTGCGAGCGCTCAGGCAGTGACTCTTGCCTCAAGGGTTTTCATAAAATCCAGAATCATGTGAATGACAGCCTCATCGCCGATCGCAGTATTGATCATGGTGTGGTAAATGACGCGGTCAGGCCATTCGACGTGGAAATACTTCTGGATGAAATCGGCGCGTTCCCGATCTACGGTATCCACGAGCTGTTCGGCATCCTGCTCACTCTTGCCTCGAGCCAACAGGCGCCGCACCTTATCTTCTCTCGGAGCGTAAAGAAACACACGCAACGTATCCTGGCGGTTTTTGAGAAACTGTTGCGCCCCCCTTCCGACGATGACAGAGTTTCCCGTTTTCGCCGCGTGCTGAACGACACGTTCTGTAATCTTCAAAATACTTTCGCTGTCGACCAGCTTGAGCTTGGGCGCATTAAGGCTCCCTTCATAACTTCCGCGCATGAACGATTTGAAGAGCCGGTAATACAGAGGATCCGTTCGTTCCTCTCGAACCTCGACGACTGCCTTGGGACATTCAGCAAGCCTCGCGATCTCCTCCGTCAGCAACTGATCCCAAAGCTTCCAGCCAAGCTGCCTCGCAAGCAGTTGAGCGATTTTGCCGCCGCCGCTTCCGTACTCGCGTTCAATGGTGACGATTTTTATAATCTGCGTCATAAACCAGGTCTACGGTTCAAACCCGGACGGCGAGAACGGGGCATGGTCCCAACTGCAGCACCCGATAGGTTGTCGAACCAAACACCGCCAGATCCAAGGCGCCACGGCCACGCACTCCCATAGCCACCAAGTCGATGTGCGCTTCCAGGGCGAGTTGAACGATTTGCTGGTATGGTTTTCCGATGCGTACCGCCGTCTTAATCTTGAGCGTCTTGCGTGCCCCCGGTGGAATCAGTTTATCGAGTTGCTCCGTGGCTGTCGCTATGGCTTCTTCCGTCTTGGCCGGACTTGGAACATCCTCCAACACGTGCAGCAGGGTGAGTTCGGCGTCGTACTCCTCGGTCGCAGAAATAGCATAGGTCAAAGCCCGCTCTGAATTCTTGGAGAAATCCGTACAGAAAAGAATTCGGGTCAAGTGGTGGACGTGGCCCCACCCTTTATCTGCGGCCACATCCGCGGCCCCAGACTCGTGCGGCGGCCTACATATTGCCAGCACCGGGCAGGTAGCCCTACGCATCACCCGGTTGGTCACCGACCCCAGCACCAGGCGGTCATACCCTCGCCGGCCGTGCGTTCCCATGACGATCACGTCCGCGTTCCGCGCTTGCGCAAACGACAGAATACAGTCCGGGGCCACTCCCTGGTGCACGACGAGCTCCGGCTGAATGTTGTCGAGGGTGTGGTTCTTTACGAATTCCTCGAGTTGCTCCTTGCCGCCCTCGCGAAGCGCACGACTGAACTGGGCATAGTCTCCCCCAGACGCGCCATATTCGGCATACGGATATCGCGATAGCTCTACGATGTGCTGCGCCACCAACCTGGCTCGATAATGCCCGGCCAGCGATAGCGCATGGCGATACGCACTTATCGAGAACTCCGAGAAATCAATGGGACAAAGGATGAGTTTAATTTCCAGCATGACTGCGTCTCTGACTCTTGTTATCTCCTGCACTACATCAGATTGATTATTACTCCGCTGCGCTGTTAGCCCGCCTCCACCGCACCGCCGCCGCCAGGATCATTCTTCTTCAAAACAAAAGCGAGACAGAACATGATCGCCGCTCCCACAGAAAGAACCATGAAGGTATCGATGTACGCCAGGCTTGCCGCCTGCGCTTGCAGGGATTGGTAAATCCTGGCGTAAGCCGTTATTTGCGCCTCGTGTTTGCCCACACCAGAGTTAGCCAGGTGCTGAGCCAGGCCGTTAGCCGAATTCATAAAATTGGGATTGTCGACCCTGACGTTCTGCACCAGCCTGGCCTGATGGAATTGCGAACGGCGCGCAATCAATGTGGTGACCAGGGACGTTCCCACGCTGCTTCCCATATTGCGCATGAAATTGACGATTCCGGCGACCGAGTTGTTCTTCTCCGGCGAAATTCCGACATAGGCCACCAGCGTAATCGGCACGAACAGGAACCCCAAACCAATCACCTGGGTAATGCGCAGCCACGTGGCGGCACTGAAGCTGATCTGCAAGTCAATCCGCTTTGTGGAATAGAACATGGCGATGGACAGGGCCAGCCAGCCGAAGGCAATAAGATAGCGCGCCTGGACTTTCGTTGTCAGTTGGCCCATGATGGGCATCTCAATCAGCAAAACAAGGCCTCCCGCCGAAAGTGCAAGCCCAGCCAGTTCGGAGGTGTACCCCACGAGCGTCTGGAGGAACTGCGGCATCAGCACGAGGCTGCTGAACAGCAAGATTCCCAAGGTGAACATCATCAGGCTCGAACTCGCGAAGTTGAAGCTTTTGAACATGTGGACGTCGATGATCGGCGCTTTTTGATACCACTCCCAGATAACCAGCGAGATCAGGCATACGGTCGCGACGACGACTAAAGTCGTGATGAAGCGCGACCCGAACCAATCATCTTCCTGGCCCTTGTCGAGCAGCACTTGTAATGCCCCGATACCGAGTGTCAGGAGAGCGATGCCAATGTAGTCCAACTTGACCCCAGCCGCCTTGAGCCGGCTCAAATAGGGAGGATCTTCGACAAAGCGCCGCACCAGAAACCATGTGGCCAAGCCGACCGGGAGATTGATAAAAAAAATCCACCGCCAGGAATAATTGAAGGTGATCCAGCCGCCCAGGGTTGGTCCGATCGTGGGCGCCATGATGGCCGTAATGCCATACAGCGCAAACGCCAAGCCTCGCTGTTGCGGTGGAAAGGTGTCTGCCAGAATGGCCTGCGCCATCGGCTGCAACCCGCCTCCGCCCGCGCCTTGCAACACCCGGAAGAGAAGAAGAAACCCGAGACTCGGCGCCACACCGCAGAGCAAAGAACTCACAGTGAAGACACCCAGACAGGACATGAAAAAGCGCTTTCGTCCGAAGGCGCCTGCGAGCCAGCCGCTGATTGGCAGGATGATGGCATTCGAGACCAAATACGAAGTCAACACCCACGTACTCTGGTCGTTGCTCGCGCCCAGATTCCCAGCCATATACGGCAGAGCCACGTTAGCGATGCTGGTGTCGAGGACCTCCATGAAGGCTGCCAGCGCCACGACAACAGCAATCAGCCAAGGATTGTACTTAGGCCGCCAAACGTCCTGATCGATAGTGAGCGCAGCGGAACTCATTGGCGAAACTCATTGCAGGTGCACGTCCGGCACCACGTTCATACCTGGTCTCAGCCGGCGATCCTTGTTCTCCCCCGCCTCGAGAACGATCTTTACCGGAATCCTCTGGACAATTTTCACGTAGTTTCCGGTGGCATTCTCGGGCGGAAGTAAACTGAATAGCGGGCCCGTTGCTCCGGCAATGCTGTCCACACGGCCTTTTAAAGTCCGGCCGCTTGAATCCACATGGATTTCCGCTCTTTGTCCAACTCGCATGTGCCTAAGCTGGGTCTCTTTAAAGTTGGCGGTGACCCACACTTCATCGAGAGGCACCACGGTGAGGAGTTGCTGCCCGTCTTGAACGTTCATCCCAACCACCACC
>Ga0074045_10000963_pt1 | contig 28256 bp, 26 predicted proteins | sample BogForMeECP23OM2_FD_94442 | JGI IMG/M metagenome (GOLD analysis project Ga0074045, IMG submission 94442) | Bog forest soil microbial communities from Calvert Island, British Columbia, Canada - Bog Forest MetaG ECP23OM2 | ecosystem: Environmental > Terrestrial > Soil > Wetlands ...
CCCCTGGACGGCGCGGCGAAGAGCGCCGCCCCGAGCAACAAGCAGGCGAGCGGCCCGGCACCGCGGACGATTCTTGGGGACGCAATCAATTTGCCGCGGCGATGATCCGGTCGGCGCCCCGCCCCACGCAAACCAAATCAACGGCGAACGCGGCCCTTGCCAGCGCGCGCCGCGGACCCAAGCGTCGGGCCATGCCAAAGCTCGTCTCAATCCTGGCGGTGCTGGCCGGGATCTGGCTCGTGTACTCCGGCTACGAGCGCCAGCACTCGCTCGCGGGAAGTGCCGACGACACCATGTCGAGGCTCGGCCAGAGGATCGACGGGGCGGGCCGCACCCCGACCCACATCTGGTACTATGCCGCGGGGGCCGTCCTGCTGGCCGGGGGGCTGGCGGGTCTCGGCGTCGTCAGGCGCTAGCCGGGGGGCGCAGCGGCGCGCCAGCGCTTGAGCGCGGCGCCCGTCTCCGAGCGGGCGCACTCCTCGATGGCCCCCCTGGGACCCGCGTAGACCAGGTCGCCGCCGTCCTGCCCGCCGCCCGGGCCGAGGTCGATGATCCAGTCGGCGAGGTTGATGACGCTCAGGTTGTGCTCGATGACGACAATGGTGTTGCCGGCGTCGCGGAGCCTGAAGAGCAGGTCCATGAGCCGCTGGACGTCGACCCAGTGGAGCCCCGTCGTGGGCTCGTCGAGGATGTAGAGGTTCGCGCCCTGCTGGCGCCTGCTCAGCTCGAGCGACAGCTTGAGGCGCTGGGCCTCGCCCCCCGACAGCGTCACCGCGGACTGGCCGAGCGCCAGGTAGCCCAGCCCCACCGCGTCGAGGGTCTGGAGCTTGTCGAGGACGCGCGGGATGTTCCTGAAGAGCTGGATCGCCTCGCGCACCGTCATGTCGAGGACGTCCGCGATCGACTTGCCGTGGAAGAGAACCTCGAGGGTCTCGCGGTTGTACCTGCGCCCCGCGCAGCTCGTGCACGGCGCGTAGGCGTCCGCCATGAACTGCATGTCGAGCTTGATGACGCCGTCGCCCTGGCAGCGCTCGCAGCGCCCGCCGCGGACGTTGAACGAGAACCGGCTCGCCTTGTAGCCGCGCACCCGGGCCAGCGGCACCTGCGAGAACAGGTCGCGAAGCAGGTCGAGGAGGCCCGTGAACGTCGCCGGGTTCGAGCGCGGGCTGCGCCCGATCGGCTCCTGGTCCACGAGGACCAGCCTCTCGAAGAACTCGAGGTTCTCTATGTGCCTGTGCCTGCCGGGAATGGTCTTGGCCCCGTTGAGCCTGCGCGCGGCCGCCGCGGCGAGGACGTCGTTGACGAGCGTGCTCTTGCCGGAGCCCGAGACGCCTGTGACGCAGGTCAGGAGCCCTGCCGGGAACCTGGCGTCGATTCCGCGCAGGTTGTGCTCCCTTGCCTCCCGGACCGTGAGCCAGGCCCCGTCGGGGGCCTTTGTGGCCGCCTCCTTCGTGACCGCGACCTTGCGGGCCAGGTACGGACCGGTCTGGGAGGCGCGCGCCGGGAGCGCGGCGCACTCGGACGGGCTTCCCTGGAACAGCAGCCGGCCGCCCTCGACGCCGGCCTCCGGGCCCAGCTCCACGATCTCGTCGGCGGCGCGCATCGTGTCCTCGTCGTGCTCCACCACGAGGACCGTGTTGCCCCGGTCGCGGAGCCCGCGCAGCTGCGACAGCAGCCTCTCGTTGTCCTTCGGGTGGAGGCCGATGCTCGGCTCGTCGAGCACGTAGATGACCCCGATCAGGCCCATCCCGAGCTGGGTGGCGAGGCGCACCCGCTGGGCCTCTCCGCCCGAGAGCGTGGCGTAGTCCCGGTCCAGGGTCAGGTAGCCGAGGCCCGTGTCCAGGAGGAACCTGAGGCGCTGCTCGATCCCGACCACAACCTCCCTCAGGGCCTCGCTTGAGCCGAGGGTCCTCACGAGGGCCCCGGCGAAGGCGTGGGCCGCGGCGACGTCCATCGACATGAATCCCGCGAAGCCCTGCGGAGCCCCGGGCGCCCCGATCCGCACGGCTGCGCTGCGCCTGTTCAGCCTCGAGCCCCCGCATCCCGGGCACGGGCCCGCCACCATGAAGGTCGACAGCCGGGCCTGGAACCCCTCGCTCTGGGTGTCGCGGAAGCTGTGCTCGATGTCGGCCATGACGCCCGGGAAGGGCATCGCGCGCGCTTCGCGCATGCGGCGCAGCTTGAACGCGAAGAGCCGGTCGCCCGTCCCGTGGAGCAGCGAGGACCGGGTCCCCTCGGGCAGGTCCTTCCACGGGGTCTCCGGGTCGAAGGGCAGCTGTTCGGCGAGCTGCTTGAGGATGGCGTTGTGCTTGATGATTAGGTTCTTGCCTCCTATGCGCCACGGCTTGATTGCGCCCCCGCGGACGGACTTGGCGGGGTCCGGCACGATCAGCTCAGCAACTGGGCGGAGCTTGCGGCCGAGGCCGCCGCAGTCGGGGCAGGCCCCCTCAGCGTGATTGAACGAGAAGTGGCGCGGCGTGAGCCTCTCGAAGACGTCCCCGCACACCTCGCACGCGAGATGCTGGCTTAGTGCGGTCTCCCTCCACGGAAGGTCGGCGGCCTTCTGGGAGAGTATGAACGCCCGGTCGCCCCCCTCGCGGAACGCGAGCTCGAGCGAGTCGGCGATCCGGCTTCGATGCTCCTCCCCGGCGACCAGGCGGTCCACGACGACGTCGACCGCGACCTCGGCGGCCCCCGCCGGGACGAGGTTCGCCTCGTCGAGCTCGCGCACCCGCCCGTCGATGCGCACCCGCTGAAAGCCGCGCTGCACGAGCCTCGGCAGCTCGCCGCGAAGGACGCTCGGCTTCGCGCGCAGGACCGGCGCGAGGACCATGATCCTCTCGCCCCCGCACTCGCCCAGAACCCGGTTCACGTTGTCGTCCAGCGAGCGCTGGACGACGCGGCCCCCGTCCTTCGGGCACCGCTGCTCGCCGGCGATCGCCCAGAGCAGCCGCGAGTAGTCGGAGACCTCGGTCACGGTCGCCACCGTCGTCCGCGGCGAGACGCCGCCCGTGCGCTGCTCGATCGCGACGACCGGCGAGAGGCCGTGGATGAAGTCGACGTCGGGGCGCTTGAGCTGCTCGAGGACCTGGCGGGCCTGCGTGGACAGGCTCTCCATGTACTTGCGGTAGCCCTCGGCGTAGATCGTGTCGAAGGCGAGCGACGACTTTCCCGAGCCGCTGGGGCCGGTTATGACCACGAGCCGGCCCCGGGGAATGCGCAGGTCGAGGTTCTTTAGGTTGTGCTCGCGCGCGCCTTTGACGTGAATATGGGTCACCGCTTCCATAGCCGCAAACTGCTAACGTATCCAAATGCCCGCCGCCGCCAACGCATTCCTAAGGATTTTTGGCCGCACCGTCCTCGTGTGCGCCGCGGCCGCCGCCTGCGCCGGCGCCACGGCGCCGGCCAGCATGATGGGGCTGCGCGACGGGGAGACGCTCACCTACAGCGTGCGCTGGGGACTGATCCCCACCGTGGGCAGGATAAAGATAGCCGCCGAGGCGATAGGCTACGGACGGGAGGACGTCCTGCGCGTCACGACCACCACGTGGTCGTGGGGGCCCGTGCGCGCCATCTTCCCGTTCGACGGCCGGGGAGAGTCGGTCTACCGGCTGCCGACGGGCGTCCTGCTCTCGGCGAGCGAGTGGAGCACCTACCGGAACAAGGTGGTGAGGAACTCGGTCGTTTTCGACTACGGCGGGTCGAAGGCGGTGTACACGGACGAGATCCACCCGGAAAAGTCGAAGACGATCCCGATGCCGGGCGGCGTGCCGTCCGACCTGATCCTGGCCCTCATCCAGACCCGCTACTGGAACCTGAGGATCGGCGAGCAGCGGGACGCACTGATCATCTTCGAGGACCAGTTCTACCCGCTGACCATCCGCGCCGAGCAGGTCGACTACGTCATCACCGCGGTCGGGGTCTTCAAGGCCCTCGTCCTCGTCCCCAGGATGGAGAAGACCCCGCAGCTGGGGATGTTCAGGCGGGGCTCGACCGTGCGCGTCTGGATCGAGACCGACGACGACCGCCATCTTCCCGTCAGATTCGAGGTCGGGTTCCGCTTCGGCTCGGGCACCGCGACGCTGCTCGACTACACACCGCCAAAATAGCCTTGCGTTGAAATCGCCGGAACAGCTTATTTAGCGGTTTTATTTCATGAGAGCCACCATCAAGACCCAGGGACAGCAGTTCACCGTGACGGAGGGCGATATCCTGATCGTGAACCGCTTTCCGAACACGGAGGCCGGCGCGACCGTTGAGATTCGCGACGTGCTGACCGCGGGCGAGGGCGCCGATTTCAAGGTGGGCACGCCCACCCTTGCCGGCGCGACGGTTTCCGCGAAGATTCTCGAGAACAAGCGCGGGGATAAGGTCATCGTCTTCAAGAAGAAGAAACGCAAGGGCTACGAGCGGAAGCAGGGGCACCGCCAGGAGCTCTCCGTCATCAAGATCGAGTCCATCAAAATCTGAGGAGAACCCAGTCATGGCGCACAAGAAGGGTCAGGGAACATCCACGAACGGCCGCGAGAGCCAGTCCAAGCGCCTTGGCATCAAGGCGTTCGGAGGCGAGGTGGTCATCGCCGGCAACATCCTTGTCCGCCAGCGCGGCACGAAGCTCCACCCCGGCAAGAACGTAGGCGTCGGCCGCGACTGGACCCTGTTCGCCCTCAAGGACGGCAAGGTTGAGTTCGACAGGGCGCACCGCAGGGTTTCGGTCGTCCCGTCGGCCTAAAGGCACCGGGGCGGGCTCCCGTGTCCGATCGCCTCGAAGAATTCCGCCGCCAGCGGGGCGTCCTGAGGGGGCACCTCGAGTGGCTCGAGCGGGAAATCGCCGCGCTGGAGGGCAAGGCGCCCGCGGCGGCGCCGCCGGCCCCCGCCGGCCCGACCGCGGACGACGCCGAGGCCGAGGCCATCCTGGCGGAATACCGCCGGCCGCACGTGTCGATCCAGAAGCAGGCGAAGGTCGGCTGCCTCATCTACTTTTTCGCCCTGCTCGCCCTGATGGCGCTCGCCGTGGCCGTCCTGTACGTGTTCGTCAAGAGGGCCCACGGGCACTGACGGGCGGTCCGCCGCCTCAGGGCACCGACGGGTAGCTCCCGAGCCACTTCACCATCGGGCAGAACTTCTTCAGCTCGCTCAGGGCCGCCCGCATCGCCCGGTCCTGGTAGTGGCCGGTCACGTCGATGAAGAAATAATAGTCCCACGGGCGCTTCTTGCTCGGCCGCGACTCGATCTTCGACAGGTTGATCCCGCGCTTGCCGAAGGGCATCAGCATCTTGAGCAGGGAGCCCGAATGGGACGAGGCCTCGTCGCCAAGCGAGATCAGGAAGCTCGTCATGTCCTTGCCTCCCCCCACCGGCCCGGCGGGCTTGCGCCCGAGGACGAAGAAGCGGGTCGTGTTGTCGGCCTTGTCCTGGATGTTGCGCACCAGCACCGGGACGTCGTGGAAGGCGGCGGCCGTCTCGCTCGCGACCGCGGCCCCGTTTGGGTCCTCCTTCGCGATCTGGACCGCGCGGGTCGTGCTCGGGGCCTCGACCAGCTGCGCGTGCGGCAGGTGGCGCTGGAGCCAGTGGCGGCACTGGGCCAGGGCCTGGTCCTTCGAGTACACGCGCTCGACCTTCTCGAGGGGCGCCTGGGAGATGAGCGCGTGCGCGATCTCCAGGTAGATCTGGCCGACGATCTTCAGGTCGCTCTCGACGAAGCTGTCCAGCGCCTCGCGAACGCTCCCCTCCGTCGAGTTCTCGATGGGGATGACCGCGTTGTCGGCCTCGCCCTTCTCGACCGCGACGAAGATGTCCTCGATGCTCCCCATGGAGTGGTAGTCGACGCTCGCCCCGAACTTCTTCATCGCCGCCGCGTGCGTGTTGCTCGCCTCGGGCCCGAGGTAGGCGATCAGGAGCGGCTTCTCGAGGGCGATCGCCGCGGACATGATCTCCCGGTAGATGGCGCACAGGGCCTCGTCCTTTATCGGCCCGTCGTTCTGCGCGCTGACCTTGCGGATCACCGCGTCCTCCCGCTCGGGCACGTAGATCTCGCCCCCGGTCTTCCTCTTGATCTTGCCTATCTCGGAGGCGAGGGCGAGGCGCCTGTTGATGAGCTCGACCAGCCTCTTGTCCAGGGCGTCGATCTTCGCGCGTATGACGTCGAGGTCCATCAGGGCGCCGCCTCCTGGGCGGGAGCCCGCGGCGCCTCCGCGGGATTGCCCAGCGCGAGCTCGGTCTCGTCGAGGCCCATGTCGGCGTCGTTGGGAGTGTGCCCCGCGGGCCCCCCCCTGAGCCACTCGTCAATCTGGCGCGACGATAGGACGTCGGAGGAGGGAAGGTCGTCGAGCGACCTGACCCCGAGGAACTCGAGGAAGCTGTCGGTCGTCCCGTACTGGATCGGGCGGCCGGGGAGGTCTGCGCGGCCGGTGATGGTGATCAGCTGGCGCTCGAGGAGCTTAGCCAGGCCCGCGTCGGCCGAGACGCCGCGGACCGACTCGATCTCGGCTCGCGTGACGGGCTGCCGGTAGGCCACGACCGCCAGCGTCTCCAGCGACGACTGGCTCAGCTTCACGGGAAGGGGCTCCTCGCGCAGGACCCTGATCCAGCGGGCGAAGCGGGGCTGGGTCGCCAGTCGGTAGCCGCTGGCGCCCTCGACGAGGACCAGCCCGTCGTCGGCGCCGGCCAACTCGGCCGCGATCTCGTCCATCGCCTCGCGGATCTGGGAGGCCGTGACGAACGCGGGCACGCCCTCGTAGAGGTCGGGGGAGTCCGGGGGCTCCAAGGGCGCCTCGGGGGCTTCTGCCGGGGCCGCGGCCTCCCCGGGGGCGCCCGGGGCTGGCGCCGGGGAGCCCTGCCTGTGGAACCGCTCAAAAACCGCCTGGATGTCCTTCGTGGCGAGGGGCTGGCTCGAGGAATAGAGCAGCGCCTTGAGAACTTTTTTCAGGTTAAACGCCATGCGGGGATCCGGAACGAAGTGAATGGCCTGCCGGAGGCGCCATGCAACCATGAAAACACCGCTTGCCCGCCCGGTTTCCATCTGGTGAAATGCACAGCCATCCATGAGCGCCCCCAAAGAGCCGCTGCGCCCCCAATCATCAGCCGTGACCGACGGCCCGGACCGCGCCTTCAGCCGCTCGATGCTGCGGGCGGTCGGCTTCAGGGACGAGGACTTCGCCAAGCCGGTAGTCGGGATCGCGTCGACCTGGAGCATGGTGACCCCGTGCAACATGCACATCGACGGGCTCGCGCGGGAGGCCGGAGCCGGCGCGGACGCGGCCGGGGCGAAGTCGGTCATCTTCGGGACGATCACCGTGTCGGACGGGATCAGCATGGGGACGCCGGGGATGCGCTACTCGCTCGTGTCGCGCGAGATCATCGCCGACTCGATCGAGGCGGTGGCCGGCGCCGAGGGCTTCGACGCCGTCGTTGCCATCGGCGGCTGCGACAAGAACATGCCCGGGTGCATCATGGCGCTATCGCGGCTCAACCGGCCCGGCGTCTTCGTCTACGGCGGCACGATCCTGCCGGGCGTGAACCCTCAGACCGGCAAGGAATGCGACATCGTCTCCGTCTTCGAGGCCGTCGGCCAGCACAGCGCGGGCAAGCTTGACGACGAGGGCCTGCACGCCGTCGAGGTCTGCTCGATCCCGGGCGCCGGCTCGTGCGGCGGCATGTACACCGCGAACACGATGGCGTCCGCGATAGAGGCCCTCGGGATGAGCCTGCCGAACAGCTCGGCGCAGCTGGCCGTCGGGCCGGAGAAGCGCGAGGACTGCAGGCGGGCGGGCGCGGCGGCGGTCGCGCTCCTCAGGGCCGGCATCCGCCCGAGCGACATCCTCACGCGCAGGGCATTCGAGAACGCCATCGCCGTCGTCACGGCGCTCGGCGGCTCGACGAACGCCGTCCTGCACCTGCTGGCGATGGCGTCCACCGCGGGCGTCAGGCTATCGCTCGACGACTTCAGCCGCATCGGCGGGCGCGTCCCGGTCCTGGCCGACCTCAAGCCCTCCGGCAAGTACGGGATGTCCCACCTGGTGCGGATCGGGGGGCTGGCGCCGCTGATGAGGATGCTCCTGGACCGGGGCCTCATCCACGGGGACTGCCTGACCGTCACGGGCGCCTCGGTCGCGGAGAACCTGCGCGGCGTGGGGCCCTACCCCGCCGGCCAGGACGTCATCCGGCCCTTCTCGGATCCCGTCAAGCGGGACGGCCACCTGCGCATCCTGCGCGGCAACCTCGCCCCGGGCGGCGCGGTCGCCAAGATCACGGGGAAGGAGGGCCTGCGCTTCCAGGGCAGGGCCATCGTGTTCGAGTCCGAGGAGGCCGCGCTCAAGGCGGTCCTGGGCGACCGCGTCAGGGCCGGCCACGTGATCGTCATCCGGAACGAGGGGCCCGTGGGGGGGCCGGGGATGCGCGAGATGCTCTCGCCGACGAGCGCCGTGGTCGGAAAGGGCCTCGGCAAGGTCGTCGGGCTCGTGACAGACGGCCGGTTCTCCGGCGGCAGCCACGGCTTCGTGGTCGGCCACATCACGCCCGAGGCCGCCGTCGGCGGCCCAATCGCCATCGTGAAGAACGGCGACCCCATAGCGATCGACGCCGTCGCCAACACCATCACGCTCGGCGTGAGCCGCGCCGAGATCAGGGCCCGCCTCAAGGCCTGGAGGCCCAGGAAGCCCAGGGCGACGCGCGGCGCCCTCGCGAAGTACGCGAGGCTCGTCGCGAGCGCGTCCGAGGGCGCGGTCACCGACACGGGACTCTTCAAATGAGCTGGAACCGCTACAAGGAATACCTGTACAGCAGCCCCGCCCTCGGGTTCTCCCTGGACATCAGCCGCATCCCCTTCCCCGGCGGGTTCATGGACTCGATGGAGCCGCGCATCCACCGGGCCTTCGCCGACATGGCAGCCCTCGAGCGGGGCTCGATCGCGAACCCGAGCGAGAAGCGCATGGTCGGCCACTACTGGCTGCGCGCGCCGGTCCTTGCCCCGACCAAGGAGATCGCCTCGGAGATCGTCTCGACGGTCGCGTCCATCAAGAAGTTCGCGGCCAAGGTCCACTCGGGCGCCATCACCGGGCCCAAGGGCAACCTGACGCACCTCCTGGTGATCGGCATCGGCGGCTCGGCGCTCGGCCCCCAGTTCGTCAGCCACGCGCTGGGCACCCCGCGCCTCGACCGGATGAAGCCGCACTTCTTCGACAACACCGATCCCGACGGGATGGACTTCGTCCTGGCCGAGATAGGCACGAACCTTGCGCGGACGCTCGTCGTCGTCATCTCCAAGTCGGGCGGCACCGTCGAGACCCGCAACGGCCAGCTCGAGGCCGCGGCCGCCTTCAAGGCCGCCGGGCTCTCCCACGCGGCGCACTTCGTCGCGGTGACTGGCGCCGACTCGAAGCTCGACCTCCTCGCCAAGAAGGAGGGGTGGCTCGCCCGCTTTCCGATGTGGGACTGGGTCGGCGGCCGCACGAGCGAGCTGAGCGCCGTGGGCCTGCTGCCCGCGGCCCTCCAGGGCTTCGACATCGACGCGATGCTAGCGGGCGCCGCGGCCATGGACACAGTCACGCGCGGCACCGTCACCCGGGACAACCCGGCGGCGCTGCTCGCCCTGATGTGGCATTTCGCGACGGGAGGGCGCGGGGCGAAGGACATGGTCGTCCTGCCCTACAAGGACCGCCTGATGCTCTTCTCCCGCTACCTCCAGCAGCTCGTCATGGAGTCCCTCGGCAAGGAGACGGACCTCGAGGGGCACGTCGTCAACCAGGGCATCGCGGTATACGGGAACAAGGGCTCGACCGACCAGCACGCGTACGTCCAGCAGCTGCGCGAGGGCGTGAACAACTTCTTCGTGACCTTCATCGACGTCATGAAGGACCGCGCCGGCAAGGCGCTCGAGGTCGAGCCCGGCGTGACGAGCGGCGACTACCTCCAGGGGTTCTACCTCGGCACGCGCGACGCCCTGACCGAGAAGGAGCGCTGGTCGGTGACCCTCACCCTCGCCGACGTGTCGGCCCGCTCGGTGGGCATGCTGATCGCGCTCTACGAGCGCGTGGTGGGGCTCTACGCCTCGCTGGTCGGGGTCAACGCCTACGACCAACCCGGGGTCGAGGCCGGCAAGAAGGCGGCGGGAAGCGTGATCGCCCTGCAGGCGCGCCTCGTCGCGGCCCTCAAGGCGGAGCCGGGAAGGGAGTTCACGGCGGAGGAGGCCGCGGCCGCCGCGCGCGGGGACCCCGAGATCGCGCACAAGATCCTCGAGCACCTCGCGGCGAACGGCCCGGCGCGCAAGACGCCCCGAGAGCCTTGGTTCAAATCCACCTACGCAATTTGAGCAGTGGCGACTTGCATCCCCGCGCGCCCCGCCGTAGCTTCCCGCCCACAATGAAATCGCACGCGAAGGGTGTCGCCGCACTCCTGCTCGTCGCGCTCGGCGCGATGCTGGCGGGATGCTCGACAGGGGCACCCGTGGAATCGTCCATTCCGTGGAACCAGCCCGCAGACTGGGAGGGCCAGATCCCCGGGATGACCGGCAGCGGAAGCAATGTGCATTGAGTTCGGAGCCGGCTATTCATGATGCCATAAGTCCTTGCGCATGTTAAGCCGAGCGTTCGCGTTGGCGCTCGATGCGCAAGAATGACGGTCTGCTTTGATATGCCTGGAAGGGGTGACAGGATTTCTTCAAGAAGATCGGGCATTTGAGCTTGTCCTTCGATGACGGACATGTCTATTCTATCGTGTTAACGGAACCGCTATGTACAGGACTATAAAACTGTCGTATGTACCCTCCGACGCCCGCTTCAATCCTCGGGGACGCCAGGCAGGGTCCTATCGCTGGACCTCAACCCCAGCCGGATCGGCTGGACGGTGGTCGAGGACGCGGACGAGCGGGGCTGCCGGTGCATTGCCTGGGGCATTATCGAGTACTCTGGGCTCAACCGAGCCACCGGGCTCGCTTCAGACGATCCGCGCTTGAAAGCCATCGGCAACAAACGCCGCCACGAACTGGCCGTGATTGCAAAGATGCTCGCCGTGCTCGCCCGCCACCACGGGGCGGCCGTCGCCGTGACCGAGCGACTGTCGATTGGGACCAAGGATCACGGCAAGGGCCGCAGCTTTAACCGCCTGCTGAACCAATGCTGGTTCAAGGCGGGCCTGCTTGAGCCCCTTCTTCGCCGGCTGAATGAGGCCGGAATAGCTCATGCCGAGGTCAATCCCGCCTACTCCTCCCTTATCGGCAACAGGTTCTGGGCCGATTCCATGAACATCCCGGACCCGGCTTGCGCCGCCGTGGAACTGGGCCGGCGCCACCTGGGTCCCCTCACTTTCACGCCAGACACCCGGGCCAGTCCGGCGAAGCCAAACGACGGCCGCCAAGGGAAGGACGGCCGCCGGGGGGCCGAGCGATCGGCGTCCCTCGCGGGATGGGCCCGGGTGTGGAGGCAACTAAACCCAACGGCGCGCGATACGCCGCGCCGGGCCCGGAGATACCTGCGTGTACCCCTCCGCTTCGGGCTCCCACGCCGGCCCTCGGTCAGGGAACAGCGCTCCAACGTGCTGTGGCTTGACTCCGGGCCGGGGGCCTCCGACTTCTTCGGCTGCGACTTCAACCTGCTCTTGGCGGATTGACGATGCGCGAAGATAAAGGACGCTGTGTATAATAGGTCGCTCGAGGCCCTGCCGGGCCATCTCTACGTCGTCTCGACCCCGATCGGCAACCTCGCGGACCTGAGCGAGCGCGCCCGCGCCATCCTCTCGTCGGTCGACATCGTCGCCTGCGAGGACACGCGCACGACCGGCGCACTCCTCGCCCGGCTCGGGATCAGCCGTGAGCTCGCGTCCTACCACGAGCACAACGAGGCCGAGGCCGCGGAGAGGCTCGCGGAGTCGGTCGCCTCGGGCCGGCGCGTGGCCCTGGCGAGCGACGCGGGCACGCCTGGGATAAGCGACCCCGGGTTCCGCCTGGTGCGCGCGTGCCGCAGGCGCGGCCTTCCCGTCGTCCCGATCCCCGGGCCCGCTGCGTTCGCGGCCGTGCTCAGCGCGAGCGGCCTTCCGACGAACGGTTTCCTCTTCGCGGGATTCCTGGCGCCAAAGACCTCCGCGAGGCTCGCCTTCTTCGGCGGGCACCGGGACTTCGGCTACACGATCGCCCTCTACGAAAGCTGCCACCGGATCGCGAAGGCCATGGACGACCTCGTCGCCGCGCTCGGGCCGGAGCGGGTCGTGTGCGTGGCCAAGGAGGTCTCCAAGGTCCACGAGACCTTCTGGGTCGGCCCCGCCGGGGACGTCCGGGAGCGCCTCTCCAGGGCGAGCCTCAAGGGCGAGTTCACGCTCCTGATCGCCCCCGCCTCATTCAGGCTCTAGGGGCGGACGACCCATGCGAGTCGCCATCATCGACGTAGGCAGCAACTCGATTAAGCTTCTTGTCGCGTCCCGGGGCCCCGGGGGGCTCCTTGTCGAGGAGGCGTCCCGGGTGCTCGAGGTGCGGATCGGCGGCGGGATCGGATCCCTCCGGCCCCGGCTTGACGGCGGCGCGGCCGAGCGCGCGGTCGCCGCCATCGCCAGCCTGGCGGCCGAGGCCAGGGGCCTCGGAGCGGACCGGGTCGTCGCCGTGGCGACAAGCGCCGTCCGCGACGCGTCGAACTCGCGGGAGTTCCTCGAAAGGGCGAAGGCGGCGACCGGCCTCGGGATCCGGATCCTGACGGGCCCCGAGGAGGCGGGCCTGATCGGGCGCGGCCTCACGACCGACCCGGCGCTCGCGGGCCTGCGCGACTTCCACGTCTACGACCTGGGCGGCGGCAGCCTCGAGTGCCTCTCCTTCCGAAACCGGGGCGTCGACAGGGCCGCCAGCCTGCCCCTGGGATGCGTGCGCCTGACGGAGATGTTCGTGGCGGAGCCCTCCCTCCCGTTCGGCGAGGCGAGCGCGCGGGCGATAGCCAGGCATGTGAGGGACACCCTCCTCGGATCCGGATTCGAGCTGCCGGTCCCGCCGGGTCTCGAGGTCGTGGGAACCGGGGGGACCCTCTCCACGGTGCGCTCCATCGACGCCGCGGGACGCGGCGTCGCGTTCGACCAGTCGAGCCCGACGATCGGCGTCGCCCGGCTTCGCGAGCTGCTGGCCAGCGTGGGGGCCATGGATCTCGCCGGGCGCCGGAGGGTCCCTGGGCTGCCCCCCGAGCGCGCCGACGTCTTCCCGGCGGCGCTCGCCATCCTGCTTGCCCTGGCCGACGTCGGCGCCATCCGGGCCTTCCGCCACTCCCCGCGCAACCTCAGGTGGGGGATCGCGGACGAGAGCCTTTGACCCTCCGGGCGAGCCTCTTCTCGAGGAGCGCGAGGAACCTTTCCGCGCCGTCCATCGGCGCCGGCCTGCGTCCGACCGTCACGGCGCCCATGGCGTTGTAGAAACCCTCCGCATGGGGGTCCGACTCGATCGACAGGAGCGCGGCCCCGGCGTCCCTTGCCCCCGCCTCGCAGCGGCGGAAGAGCGAGCGCCCTATCCCCCTTCCCATGGCCCCGGGCCTCACCCAGAGGTGCTCCACGCTCGCCGTGGCGCCGCCAAGCTTGAGCGCGCAGAAGCCGACGATCCGCCCTCCCAGGACCGCGCAGAAGGTCGGGTTTGCCAGGATGAAGCCGGGCGTGACGGTGAGGGCCCCCTTCCAGCGCACGATCCAGCGCCCCGGGTAGCCCCAGTGCCGCTTCGCCTCGTGGGCGATCGCCGTCAGCTCCCGCGCGTCCCCGGGCCCCGCCGCGACGATCCGTGCCCGGGCCATTCAGCGCTCCCTCAGGGCCTTCATCTGCGCCCTGAAGTCGGCGGGGAGCGGCGCGCGCATGTCGAGGGTCCTGCCCGTCACGGGGTGGACGAGCGAGAGCCTCGCGGCGTGGAGCATCACCCGCGGAGGCCGGGGCCCGGTCCATCCGCCGATCCTCCAGCCGTAGGGCGCGTCCCCCAGAATGGGATGCCCGAGCGAGGCCATGTGCACGCGGATCTGGTGGGTCCTGCCCGTGTGAAGCGCGCATGAGACCAGGGCGGCCCGGTCGCCGTAGCGCTCCACCACCGCCCAGTCCGTCCATGCGGCGCGGCCCCCCTTGGCCTCCTCCGCGATGGCCATCTTGTGGCGCTGCCTGGGGTTGCGCCCGATCGCCCTGCGGACCGAACCGCTCATGAGGCGCGGGACCCCGGACACGAGCGCAAGGTACTCCTTCACCACCGTGCGTGCCGCGAACTGCCTCGCGAGATCGCGGTGCACCTCGTCGGTCTTGGCGACGATCACGGCGCCCGTCGTCTCGCGGTCGAGCCGGTGGACGATCCCCGGCCGGGCCACGCCGCCGATCCCGCTCAGGCTACCGGCGCAGTGCGCGAGGAGCGCGTGGACCAGCGTGTCCTCCCGCGTCCCCGCGCCCGGGTGGACGACCATCCCGGCGGGCTTGTCGACGACGAGGAGCCATTTGTCCTCGAAGAGGACGTCGAGACGGATGTCGACCGCCCTCAGCTCGGCGGGCTTCACCTCGGGGAACGTGAACTCGAGGACGTCGCCCGCGCGCACCGTCGCGGAGCGCTTGACCGGGCGCCCGCGCAGCGAGACCAGCCCCGCGTCGAAGGCCCTCTGGACGGCGACGCGGCTGCGCCCGGGAAACGCCGAAGCGAGGGCCTTGTCCGCGCGTGCGCGCCGGACCCCGTCGGCGATGGCGAGCCTCTGCGGGGCGCTCACGTTGCCGCCAGCCGGTCGATCTCGGCGAGCCTCGCCCTCCTGTCGTCCTCCGGGACGTCGGCCACGGCCCAGCCGTTCCTGGCGACCCGGGCGAGCTCGGCGCGGGTGAACCCGGCCTCCGCCGCGAGCGCGGCGTACTCCTCGTTGAGGGTGTTGGCGAAGCAGAGCGGGTCGTCGGTGCTCACGGTGCAGCTGACCCCCGCCTGCATCAGCCTGCGGATCGGATGCGACGCCACGTCCTGGACGACGCGGAGGCCGACGTTGCTCAGCGGGCAGACGTCGAAGGTGACCCCCAGGTCGGCCGCAAGCTTGACGACCGCGGGGTCCTCCACGGCGCGGACCCCGTGCTGGACCCGGCGCACGCCCAGCTGCTGGATCGCCTCGCGCACCCGCGCCGGCCCGTCGAATTCACCGGCGTGGCACTTGGTCACCTTCCCCGCCGCCCTCATCCGCTCCCAGACCCCGAAGGCCCATGGCTGGGTGGGGATCTGCTCGAAGCCGTGGAGGTCGACGCCCGCCAGGCCCTCCCAGGCGTCCATCTCGTCGATCGCCGCGCGGAGGGGCCCGTCGTAGGCGTTCCGCAGCATGCCGGCGAACACGCGGACCTCGAGGCCCGGCGGCGCCGCCGACCGGATCGCCTCGATGATCGCCGGGCCCGGCACGTGGATGAACTCCGTCACGTGCAGGTGGAAGCTCGTCTCGACATACCGCACGTTCTGGCGGACGTGCCCCGCGAAGACCACCCGCGCGGCCTCGTGGTAGCGCTCGGCGCAGGTGAACCACGGCAGCGCGTGGCGCAGGAGCGTCTGCTCGAACTCGGGGAACGAGGGGTACCGGTAGGACCTGCGGCGGAATTCGGGGTCGGCCGGGTACGCCGCGGGGTCGAGGGTCCTCAGCAGCTCGTGGTACGGCAGGGCGCCCTCGATGTGGAGGTGGGTCTCGGTCTTGGGGAGCGCCTGGATCAGAGCGTCCAGGGACCCAGACGGATCTGGATTCATTTGACGAATCGAACCCCCAATCGCGCGGGCGATCAAGCCCGGCGTCGGCAGTCGGGTCCCGGCGGCCCGCCGCGCGCGCCGGTCCCTCCCGGGCGCCCCGGGCCCCCTACGCCCGGCGGCCCCCGGAGCCGGCGAGCAGGTACTCGGGATTGAGCTTCTGGAGCGCCTTCGGCAGGAACTGGCCGTTCTCGCGGATAAGCTTGCCGTCGAACCATATCTTGCCGCCGCCGTGATCGGGGCGCTGGATGCACACCATGTCCCAGTGGACCTGGGACTTGTTTCCGTTGCCGCAGTCCTCGTAGGCCTGGCCCGGCGTGAAGTGGAACGATCCGGCAATCTTCTCGTCGAAGAGGATGTCGCGCATCGGCTCGAGGATGTACGGGTTGAAGCCGAGCGCGAACTCCCCCACGAAGCGCGCGCCCGGGTCGCTGTCCAGGATCTCGTTGAGCCGGCGCGTGTTGCTGGAGGTCGCCTCGACGATCCGCCCCTTCCTGAGGACCAGGCGGATGTTGTCGAAGAGCGACCCCAGGTAGACCGACGAGGCGTTGTACTGGACGACGCCCTCGACCGAGTCCCTGACGGGGCAGGTGAAGACCTCCCCGTCCGGGATGTTGAACTGGCCCCCGCACTCCTTGGCGCCGATCCCCTTGATCGAGAACCTCAGGTCGGTGCCGGGCCCCGTTACGTGCACCCGGTCCGTGCGGCGCATCAGGTCGCCGAGGGCCTTCATCCCGGGCCTCATCCGGGAGTAGTCGAGCGTGCAGACCTTGAAATAGAAGTCCTCGAAGGCCTCGGTGCTCATCGAGGCCTGCTGCGCCATGGCCGGCGACGGCCACCTGAGCACGACCCACTTGGTCTTGTTCACGCGGTGGTCGATGACGGGCTTCATGAGCCGGGTGACCAGCTGCACGCGCTGCGAGGGCACGTCCGCCGCCTCGAAGATGTTGTCGGAGCCCCGCAGGGCGATGTACGCGTCCATCTTCCTCATCCGGGCGAGCTCGATCTCCGCAACCGTCTCGTACTGGGCCTGCTCGGCGCCGAGGGCCAGCTCCCGGACGACGCGGGCCCGGTGGATCATCACGAACGGGAGCGCGCCCCTGGCGCGCGCCGAGCGCACGAGCGCGATCACCATCGCGTCGGGCACGTCGAAAGCGTCGATGAGGACCCGCTCGCCCTTCTTGAGGGAGGTCGAGAATCCTGTCAGTCCGTCCGCAAGCTGCGTTAAGCGGGGGTCGATGATCATGGGGGTTGGCCAATAACGCCCGCTGGGAGGTTTCCCGCAAGCGCGTTTTCAGGGAAGCAGATGCGGCCCACGGCCTCGTCGAAGTCCGCGGCGCCCCGTATGATCTCAATCTCGAGGCGCAGGTAGTAGACCGGCAGCGGGCTCCCCGCCGCGTCGGAGATCCGCACCGCGTCCTTCTCCGTCGTGACGAGGCACTCCGCCCCCTCGCGCTCCGCGGCGTCGTAGAGCTCCTCCAGGTCCTCCGGCGTGTAGCGGTAGTGGTCCAGGAACCGCTCGCGCCCCACGAGGAGGGCCCCCAGCTCCCGCAGGAACTTCTCGAAGCTCTCGGGAGTCGCGATCCCGCTGAAGGCGAGGATCCGGCGCCCCTTCAGCCAGGTGAGGGGCTCGCGGCCGGCCTCCGCGCCCGCCTTGGCGTCCATCCTCTGCAGGTACTTGGGCCTGTGCACGCACTCGATCACGTCGGCGTCGGGCTTGTAGCGGGCGATCTGCGCCTCGAGCTCCTGGTCCCTGCGGCCGTTCGACTTGGTGAGGAAGATGTAGTTCGCCCTCCTCAGGTGCTTGACGGGCTCGCGCAGGATCCCGCGCGGCAGCAGGTGGCCGTTGCCGAACGGATTGGTCTTGTCGACGAGCAGCAGGTTGAGCCGGCCCTTGAGCGCGAGGTACTGGAAGCCGTCGTCGAGGACCAGGGTGTCGCAGGCGAACCTCTTTATCGCGTAGGCGCCCGCCTTCACCCGGTTCTTGTCGACCAGCACGACGACGCCGGGCAGGTTGCGCGCGAGCATGTACGGCTCGTCGCCCGCCTGCTCGCTGTCGAGGAATATGTCGTGGCCGTCGCTCACGACGCGCGGGGGCGGCTCGTCGGTGTGGGTGATCGCGTACCAGGCCTTCTTCCAGACCGGCGGGGTCTTGCTCTTGTAGCCGCGGCTAAGGATCGCGACCTTGCGCCCGCGGTCCCGCAGCGCGCGCGCGAACTTCTCCACCACGGGCGTCTTTCCTGTCCCGCCCACGGTGAGGTTTCCGACCACGACGACCAGGCAGCCCAGGGGGTGGTCGCGCAGGATCCTGTTGCGGTAGAGCCACAGGCGCAGCTGCACGACCCCGCTGAACGCCCAGGAGAGCACCTGCAGCAGCGAGCCGTATACGGCCGCCCCCGTGTCGGCGCGCCGCCCGAGCACGACATCGACCGTGTACAGCTCGAAGGTCTGGAGTTTTCGTTTGAGCCAGGACAGCGGCATGGGACGGGACCACGCATGACCCCATGGCAATGAATGTTGACGCGGCGGCCCGCGTAAACTGTTTTCAATCGTTCACGCGGACACCTTATGGCCTACAAACTCTTCATCCCCGGCCCGACGGCCGTCTCCGAAAAGACGCTCCGGGCGATGGCCCAGCCAATGATCGGCCACCGCAGCGCGGACTTCGTGGCCCTCTACCGTTCCATCCAGCCCGATCTCCAGTCGCTCTTCGGCACGGCCGACCCCGTCTACCTGTCAACGAGCAGCGCGTGGGGGGTGATGGAGGGCTCCATCCGCAACGTCGTCAGGCACAAGGTGCTCACCTGCATGAACGGGGCCTTCTCAGACAAGTGGCACGACGTCGCCCAGCGCTGCGGCAAGGAGTCGACCGCCCTGCGCTTCGACTGGGGCCAGCCCATCGACCCGGAGGCCGTGCGCGGCGAGCTCGCCAAGGGCGGCTACGACTCGGTCACCCTCATCCACAACGAGACCTCTTGCGGGTGCATGAGCGACCTTGCTGCCCTGATGGCGGCCATCCGCCAGTTCCCCGAGGTCATCTCGATCGTCGACACGGTCAGCTCGTTCAGCGCGATGGCGATCCCGAAGGACAGCCTCGGCATAGACATCATGCTCACGGGATCCCAGAAGGCGCTGGCGCTCCCCCCGGGCCTGTCGCTCGTCTCCGTCTCCAAGCGCGCCCTCGAGCGCGCCGCGCAGGCCGCCGACCGCGGCTACTACTTCGACCTGCTCGAGTTCCAGAAGAACCACGAGAACGGGATGACCCCGAGCACGCCGATCATCCCGATCATCTACGCGCTAAAGTCCAAGCTCGAGGACATCAAGGCGGAGGGCGTCCAGGCGCGCTACGCCCGCCACGCGCGCCTCAACGCGGCCGTGGGCCAGTGGGGCCTCGCCAGCGGCTTCCGGCTCTTCCCGAGGGAGGGCTACGGGTCGGTCACCCTCAACTGCTTCGCGAACAGCCCGGCCTTCGACCTGCCCGCCCTCAACAAGATCCTAAAGGCGAAGCACCAGCTCGTGATCGACGGGGGCTACGGCAAGCTGAAGGGCCAGACGCTGAGGATTTCGAACATGGGCGACGAGACCGACGCCACGATAGCCGACCTGATCGCCGCCCTCGACAGCGCGCTCGCCGAGACGCCCAAAATCGACGCCTGAGCGCGGGCGCGCAAAACAAAACCTTGAAATCTCCGCCCGCGGGGCCTATCGGCTCGCGGCTTCATGAAGTCACTCATCATCGCGGAGAAGCCGTCCGTGGCGGCGGATCTTGCGCGCGCCCTTGGGAAGATCCCCAAGAAGGGGGACCACTTCGAGAGCGAGGAGTACGTCATCTCCTCGGCAGTCGGCCACCTTGTCGAGCTGCAGATGCCCGAGGACATCGACAAGAAGAAGTTCGGCTTCTGGAGGCTCGAGGCGCTGCCGATCATCCCCGAGAAGTTCGAGCTGAAGCCGATCGAGGACTCGAAGGCGCGGTTCGAGCTTCTTAGGAAGCTGCTCGGCCGCAAGGACGTCGGGCTCGTGGTCAACGCCTGCGACGCGGGCCGCGAGGGCGAGCTCATCTTCACGTACATCTACCAGCTGAGCAGGTGCAAGCTGCCGGTTAAGCGCGCATGGATGCAGACGATGACGCAGGACGGGATCCGAGAGGCCTTCCGCAGCCTGAGGGACGGCTCGCAGATGCGCGGCCTCTCCGACGCGGCCCGGTGCCGCAGCGAGAGCGACTGGCTCATCGGGATCAACGGCACGCGGGCGCTCACGAAGCGCATGTTCGGGTCGCGCGCCGGCAACGTCGCCTCCGTCGGGCGCGTCCAGACCCCGACGCTCGCCATCGTCTACGCGCGCGAGCTCGAGATCCGCAACTTCAAGGCCCGCGCCTTCTGGAGGGTGACCGCCGAGTTCCAGATCGCCAGGGGCTCCTACGAGGGCGTCTACCAGAGGCCCGACTTCAGGCGCGCGGGCGACGACGAGGACGACCGGATCGACCGGATCTGGGACAAGGCCCGGGCCGAGGCGGTCCACGCCGCCTGCGCGGGGGCGCCGATGGCCGAGGTCTCGGAGGAGAAGAAGGCCTCGACGCAGGCCTCACCAAGGCTGTACGACCTGACGACCCTCCAGCGGGAGGCGAACAACCGGTTCGGCCTGACCGCCAGGCGGACCTCGCAGATCGCCCAGGCCCTCTACGAGCGCCACAAGATGATCACCTACCCGCGAACGGACTCGCGCGCGCTGCCCGAGGACTACATCCCGACCTGCAGGCAGACGCTCGCCAACCTGCGGGGGGACCTGGCGGCGCACGCGGCCAGGGTGCTCGAATCCGGGTGGCTGGCGCCGAACAAGCGCATCTTCAACAACAGCCAGATCTCGGACCATTTCGCGATCATCCCGACGGACCAGGAGCACAAGCTGCTCGATGAGATGGAGGCGAAGGTCTACGACATGATCGCCCGCCGGTTCGTGGCCGTCTTCCATCCGTCGGCCGAGTTCGACATCACGACCCGGCTCAGCACGGTCGCCGGCCACGGTTTCAAGACCGAGGGCAAGGTGCTCACCTCGCCGGGCTGGCTCGCCGTCTACGGGAAGACGACCGTCGAGGACGGCTCCCCGGACTCGAAGGCCCTCCCCGCCCTGGACCCGGCCGACGGCTCGCCCGCCCGGGCCAGGACGGTCGCGGCCGAGCTCCACGCCGAGGCGACCAAGCCGCCCCCGCGCTACACCGAGGCCACGCTGCTCTCGGCCATGGAGGGGGCGGGCAAGCTCGTGGAGGACGAGGAGCTGGCCGAGGCGATGAAGGAGCGCGGGCTCGGGACGCCGGCGACGCGCGCGGAGACGATCGACGGCCTGATCAACGCGCGCTACCTGGAGCGCCAGCAGCGCGAGCTGGTGCCGACGCCGAAGGCTGAGCAGATCCTCCAGTTCCTCGCCGCGGTCAAGGCCGAGGAGATCACCAGCCCGGACATGACGGGCGAGTGGGAGTTCAAGCTGCGCCAGATGGAGCACGGGAAGTTCCCGCGCGAGAAGTTCATGGCGGAGGTGATCGACACGACCAAGGGGATCGTCAAGCGCGTGAAGAACTTCGAGGAGGACGACTCGGCGGCGCGCACGACCGACATCATCTCCCCCACCGACGGCAAGCCGCTCATCGAGACCCTGCGCGGATACAAGTCGAGGGACGGCGAGCTCATGATCTACAAGGTAATCGGCAACCGGAAGATGGACGAGTCCGAGGTGCGCGATCTCCTCGCGAAGGGCCAGATCGGCCCCCTGGACGGCTTCCGCTCGAAGGCAGGCAAGCCCTTCAGCGCGGTGCTCCGGTACAACAAGGAGGAGAAGAAGGCCGAGTTCGTGTTCGACGGCCAGAGGGACGCGTCGGGGGCGATCAAGATCGACTTCGCCGGCCTCCTGCCCGTGGCTGACGCGCCGGCCGCGCGGTTCGGCGCCGACGCGAAGGTGTACGAGACGCCGCAGAGCTACGTCGTCAGGCGCGTCGAGAACGGCGAGGACAAGATCATGGCGCGGTGCTCGCGCCGGATCCTCTCCCGGGACATACCTCGCGAGCAGTTCATGAAGATGCTCGAGACCGGCAAGACGGACCTGCTCGACAAGTTCTGGAGCATGCGCACCCGCCGCCCGTTCAACGCCTTCCTTGCCCTCAAGGAGGACGGGAGCACCGCCTTCGAGTTCGCCCCGCGCCCGCCAAGGGACCCGAACGCCCCGTCCCGCGGCCGCAAGCCGAGGAAGCCGGCCCTCGAGGCGTAGGGAAGCCGGCCGACCGGCGGCCGAGCAACCTTCCCTCCCTGGGCGCGTCTTAACACCCAGTGCCGAGCCCAAACTCCACCAAGAACGCCCTGATCGCGGTCCTGGCCGCCGCCGTGGCCGCAACGGCCGCGCTGGCGTGGCACCAGTACATGGAGCTGGTCAGCGTTCGTGCCCAACTTGCTGACGAGGATAATGTTGCATTGCGAAAGAAGCTCGCCGATGCCCAGAAGACGATCCGGTCCCTCGAGGACCGGATCGCGGCCCTGCGGGGCAGGCGCGGCGGGCTGGCCGGGGACCCGGCGGGCGACGGGCAGGACGGGGACAACGGCGGCGCAAACGGCGCCGGCCGGCGCCCGGGAGGCCGCTTCGGAGCCTTCGGGCAGCTCGCCGGAAACGCCGACTTCCAGCGGCTGGTCGCCATCCAGATGAAGGGGCGCATCAGCCAGACCTACGGCCCGCTGTTCAAGGCCCTCAACCTGAGCCCGGACCAGCTCGCGCAGTTCCAGTCGCTCCTAGCGGACAAGCAGCAGGCGATGATGGACGTCATGCAGGCGGCGCGCGAGCAGGGCATCAATCCGAGGACCGACCCGGACGGATTCAAGACCCTCATGAACCAGGCGGTCTCACAGGTCGACCAGACCATCCAGCAGACGCTGGGCGACGCGGCCTTCCAGCAATACCAGCAGTACCAGCAGACGCTCCCCGAGAGGAACGTCGTCGGAAGCCTGCAGCAGCAGCTCAGCTACACCCAGACGCCCCTCACGGACGACCAGGCGAACGCGATGATCGCGCTCCTGGCGCAGAACCAGCCCCAGCGGGCCGGGGGCGGCACGGCGGGCACCGGCAACGGCGGCGACTCGGGCCCGGGGGTGATGGCGCTCGTCAATGGCGGGGGCGACGCGAGGATAACGGACGACGCGCTGGCCCAGGCCCAGGGCGTGCTCTCCGCGCCACAGGTGTCCGTCCTCCAGCAGATCCAGCAGCAGCAGCAGGCGCGCCAGCAGATGCAGCAGCTCATGCGCTCCGCCAACCCGGGGACGACGAGCGGCGGCCAAGCGCCCGGGCCGGGCTCGCCGGTCTCGTCGGGCGCGGGCGGCGGCAGGGGCTAGCGGCCGGTCCGGGCCGGGCCATTAATGCGCTTGTCGGTCGGCGGCCCGCTGGGTAGACTGGACACTCCATGATTGTAACCACCGCACAGCTATTCAGGCATGCCTACGGCAAGTATGCCGTGGGGGCCTACAATATTAACAATGCGGAGCAGGCCATGGGCCTATTCCGAGGCTGCATCGAGTCGCAGGCGCCCTTCATCATCCAGATCTCCAAGGGGGCGCGCAAGTACACGGACAAGCGGATGCTCGAGGCGATCATCCGCGCCGCGGCCGAGATCTTCCCGGACGCCATCTTCGCGGTGCACCTCGACCATGGGGACGAGGAGACGTGCTATGACTGCATCAAGTCGGGCTTCTACAGCTCGGTGATGATCGACGCCTCGCACGAGCCCTTCGACCAGAACGTGGCCATCACAAAGCGCGTCGTGGAAGCGGCGCACAAGAAGGGCCTCTCCGTCGAGGCCGAGCTCGGCATGCTCGGGGGCGTCGAGGAGGACATAAAGGTCGAGGACGGCCACGCGACGCTCACGAACCCGGCGGAGGCGCAGAGTTTCGTGGGGAAGACCGGTTGCGACTCGCTCGCCTGCGCGATCGGCACCAGCCACGGCGCCTACAAGTTCAAGGGCCGCCAGTCGCTCCACTTCGACGTCTTGAGGAAGATCCAGGCCCTCCTGCCGGGGTTCCCGCTCGTCATGCACGGCTCCTCCTCGGTTCCGAAGGAGGAGGTCGACCGCATCAACGCCGCGGGCGGCAAGATGCCCAACACGGCGGGCGTCGACCCGAACGAGTACCTCCCGGCGGCGAAGCTCGGCGTCACAAAGGTCAACATCGACACCGACGGGCGCCTCGTCTGGGCCCGCGTCCACCGCGAGTTCTTCCGCGACAAGCCCAGCGAGTTCGACTTCCGCCCGCCCGGCAAGATCTTCATGGACGAGTACGCGAAGTTCATAGCGAGCCGAAACGTCTTCCTGGGCTCGTCCGGCCAGCTCGCCGACCTACGCAAGTCGCTGGGCAAGTAAGCTGCTGAGAGCACCTGCAAAAGCCGGCCGGCCCCTGGGGCCGGCCGGCTTTCCTATGTCATGAAGCTTGTACTCCTCTTCGGGCGGCCCGCGGTGGGCAAGCTGACGGTGGCGAGGGCCCTCGCGGCCAGGACCGGCGGCCGCCTCTTCCACAACCACCTGACAGTCAACCTCGTGCTCTCGGTCTACGACTTCGGGACGCCGGGCTTCGTTGAGCTGCGCGAGAAGATATGGATGGATGTGTTTCGCAGCGCGTTCTCCGACCGGGTGCCGCTGCTCATCTTCACGTTCAACCCGGAGAACACCGTGGCGCAGCGGTTCGTGGACGGGCTCCTCTCGGAGGCCGCCGCCGCCGGCGCCGAGGTGATCCCTGTCGAGCTCCTGGCCAGCGAAGCCGCGATCGAGGCGCGCATCGGCGCCCGCTCCCGCCAGCGCGACGGCAAGACGCTCGACCTGCGCGCCTACCGCGAGCTGTGCGCGAAGGGCGCCTTCGACGCCCCCGTCGTCCGCCCGGCGCGGCTCAGGCTCGACACCGAGAGGATCGCCGCCCTCCTGTAGCGGCCGCCCTCAGGGAAGCCACGGGAACCTGCGCGCCTCGGGCCTGCGCTTCTGGCGCTGCGCCGAGTGGAATTCCTTCGCCTCGTCGCTCATGTAGTACAGGAGCGTCGCGTTGCCCGCCAGCTCCTGGATGCCCGCCTGGCCGTCGAGCTCCGCGTTGAACCCGCTCTTTAGGAGCCGGATCGCCAGGGGGCTCTTCTCGAGGATCTCCCTCGCCCAGGCCACGCCCTCGGCCTCGAGCGAGGCCACCGGGACGACCGCGTTGACGAGCCCCATGTCGAGCGCCTGGGCGGCGTTGTAGCGCCGGCACAGGAACCAGATCTCGCGCGCCTTCTTCTGGCCGACGATCCTCGCGAGGTAGCCGGCGCCGAGCCCGGCGTCGAAGCTGCCCATCGCGGGCCCGACCTGGCCGAAGACCGCGTTGTCGGCGGCGATCGTCAGGTCGCAGACGACGTGGAGAACGTGCCCGCCCCCGATGGCGTAGCCCGCGACCAGGGCGATCACGACCTTCGGCATCGACCGGATGAGCCTCTGGAGGTCGAGGGCGTTGAGCCTCGGCACGCCGTCCGCCCCGACGTAGCCCGCGCTGCCTCGCACGCTCTGGTCGCCGCCGGAGCAGAACGCGTACTTGCCGTCGGAGTGCGGGCCCGCGCCCGTCAGCAGGACGACGCCCACCGTCTGGTCGTCGCGCGCGTCGCCGAAGGCGCCGATGAGCTGCGAAATGGTTTCCGGCGTGAAGGCGTTGCGCCTCTCTGGCCGGTTGATCGTGATCTTGGCGATTCCGTCCGCCTTCTGGTAGAGGATCTCTGAGTAGGTCCCCGCGGTCTTCCAATCGGGATTCATGGGATGGTGCCTATTACTACGGCTGGGCCACGGCCGAGGCAAACGCCTCCTTTCGCCAGGCCGCGTCCCTCTTGCGGTCGGCCCGCACCTCCAGGACGCGGATCCCGCCGGCGGGAAGGTCGGACACGAGGGCCTCGAAATGGTGCCAGTCCTCGACGTAGACGTGGCCCACCCCGTGCGCGGCGCACAGGCGCGCGAAGTCGACCTCCTGGGGCGTCGCGAAATACTCCTCGAAGATCGCGCCGAACTGGGCCACGGGAAGATGCTCGAAGATCCCGCTGCCCAGGTTGTTGATGAGCACGACCGTGAGGCTGCCCCTGAACTTGGGCGCGATCAGGAACCCGTTCGAGTCGTGGAGAAGGGCGAGGTCGCCGGTCAACAGGACGCATGGAGCTGCCCCGTGCGCCGCCCCCAGCGCCGACGAGAGCGTCCCGTCGATCCCGTTGGCGCCCCGGTTGAACAGGATCCGGGCCCCCCTGTCGTTGGCGGGCCACACGAATTCCATGTCCCTGACCGGCATGCTGTTCGCGACGAACACCGACGAGCGCTCCGGCAGGTGGCGGCCCAGGAGCCAGGCCGCCTTGGGCTCGACAAGCGCCTCCTCGGCCGAAAGGCGCCGCTCGAGCGACGCGCGGGCGCGCGCCTCGTACCCCGCCCACAGCCGCTCGTAGCCGTTCGGCGCGTCCGCCGTCGGCAGGCCGAGCGCGAGGGCGCGCAGCGGCACGACGATCCTGCGCGTCGGCCCGTGCAGCGCGTCGCGGTTGTCGGGCCGCTCGGTCGCGAAGAACACGGGCGCCCCGCTCGCCTCGATCCAGGCGCGCAGCACCTTGCTGGTCGTCCACTCCCCGAGGCACAGCACGCACTCCGGCCTGAGCGAGTCGGCCGCGCCCGGATCGCGCAGGATGGCGTCGTAGCGGGTCACCAGGTGGGGGACGGCCGCGGCATGGTTTCGCACGGGCGAGAGCCCGTCCGCGAGGACGGGCCATCCGAGCCTCCTCGAGATCTCGCCCACCGCGGCCGAGTGGCCCGCCCCGTCCGGGTCTGAGAGGGGCCCCGCGACGATCAGCCCGTGAACCGAGTGCGCGATGGCCGGGATCTCGGAGACGAGGACGACCGGGGCCGGCGGGGCGACGCTGGCGAAGAAGGCCTCCCAGTCGACGCCGGCGGCGAACCCTCCCGTCGCCCCGCCGTCGTCGGTCGGCGCCAGGGGGTCGCGAAAGGGCGCGTTCAGGTGGACGGGGCCGGGGGGCGGGCCGAGCGCGCGCTCCACGGCGTGGGCGCATGTCTGGCGCAGGTAGCGCAGGAGTGGCGCGCTCGCCTCCGGGACCGCGAGCTCGTGGTGGAAGCGCACGAAGCCGCCGTAGAGGCCGCGCTGGTCGATCGTCTGGCCCGAGGCGCAGTCGCGCATCTCGGGGGGCCGGTCGGCGGTGACGACGATCATCGGCACCCCCGCCTCGTGGGCCTCTATGACCGCCGGCAGGTAGTTGGCGCCGGCCGTCCCGCTCGTGCAAAGGAGCGCGACCGGGCGCAAGTCCTGCTTCGCCATCCCGAGCGCGAAGAAGCCCGCGGAGCGCTCGTCGAGCACCGGGACCGCCTCGATCCCCGGATGGCGCGCAAACGCGAAAGCCAGCGGCGTGGAGCGCGACCCCGGCGAGACGACCGCCCTCGTCACGCCCGAGCGCACGAGCGTCTCCGCGATCACGCTTCCCCAGAGGGCGCCAACGTTGCTGAAATCAAGGGCGGGCGGCTTCACGGGCGGCGCGCGGCGGCTACGATCCGAGCAGCGCGTCCTGCATCGCGCTAAACTTGAGCTCGGTCTCGTCGAACTCGGCCCCGGGGGACGAACCGGCGACGATGCCGGCGCCGGCGTACATCCTCGCCCGGGATCCGTCGACGAGCGCCGAGCGGAGGCCCACCAGGAATTCCCCTCCCCCGCGGGAGTCGACCCAGCCGAGGGCCCCCCCGTACAGGCCCCTGGGAAAGCCCTCGAGCTCGCCAATCGCGGGCACGGCCGCCTGCCGGGGCGCCCCCCCGACGGCCGGCGTCGGGTGCAGCCGGCCGACCATGTCGAGGAGCCTCACGCCCTCCGGAAGCCTCGCCTCGACGGGGGTGTGCAGGTGCTGGACGTTGGACAGGCGCCTGAGCAGGGGCCTGGCGGGGTGCGCCAGTTCGAGCCCGAGCGGCCCGAGCTCCCTCAGGATGGAATCGAGGACGATCCGGTGCTCGCGCAGGTCCTTGTCGCTGCGCAGGAGTGCGCCGCCCAGGGCCGCATCCTCGCTCGCCGTCCCTCCCCGGCCGGCCGACCCGGCCAGCGCCTCCGTGAGCGCTACGCGGCCCTCGACCCTCAGCAGCCTCTCCGGGCTGGCGCCGATGAAGCTCTGGCCCCGCCCGTTGGCCACCGAGAACGCGCTGCAGTCGGGGAACCGCTGCCGGAGCCCGTTGAGCATCGTCAGGGGGTGGAAGGGGGCCGCGGCGCTCACGTCCTTCGCCCGCGCGATGACGATCTTCTCGAACTCGCCGTTGGAGATGCGCCGGACGGCCCGGCTCACGGCCTCCTCGTAGGCCCTGCGCCCGCCCGCCTCTCCGACCGACGCCCCGATCCCGGAGCGCTCGTCCGGCAGCTCGGGCGGGCGGAAGTCGAACGAGCGGAACTTTGAATGCGCCCTCCAGACCCGCGATGCGAGCGGCTCGACCGGCGAATCGCCCGCGACCAGGAGGTTCGCCACGGCCGTCGTGCGTCCGTCCCGACGCGCCACCTGCCAGCGCGGGACGAACAGCCGGGCGGCCTCGAACG
>Ga0074045_10000966_pt1 | contig 28178 bp, 36 predicted proteins | sample BogForMeECP23OM2_FD_94442 | JGI IMG/M metagenome (GOLD analysis project Ga0074045, IMG submission 94442) | Bog forest soil microbial communities from Calvert Island, British Columbia, Canada - Bog Forest MetaG ECP23OM2 | ecosystem: Environmental > Terrestrial > Soil > Wetlands ...
GCAGGCCGTGAAACCATCCATCGCCGCCCCCTGTGACCAACACCAAGGGGTAGAATCGATTCGCCCCGAGCCGGGCAACTGCAACATCAGCTTGTCAAGCAAATTCCAAATGCGATTCCCCTGCCCCGACCCCGCGCCGGGCTAGACAGGGCCGGGCCGATCCGCTAGACGCCGCCGCTCACCCGGAACGCGGGAGACGTGGGGCGCCCTTGCGCCCAATCGTCGTTGGCACCGCGGTCCCCCAGGCCGCAAAGCAAAGGATACGGGGATGGCAAAGAAGATCGTCGGCTACATCAAGCTTCAGATACCGGCCGGCAAGGCGAACCCGTCGCCGCCGGTGGGTCCCGCGCTCGGTCAGCGCGGGCTGAACATCCCGCAGTTCGTCAAGGAATTCAACGCGGCCACCCAGCAGATGGAGCCGGGGATGCCGGTGCCGGTGGTCATCACCGCGTTCGCCGACCGCACCTTCAGCTTCATCCTCAAGACGCCGCCGAACACCTACTTCCTCAAGCGGGCGGCGAAGATCGAGAAGGGCAGCCAGACCGTCGGCAAGGGCGCCCCCGTCGGCCGCGTCACCATGGACCAGCTGCGCGAGATCGCGGCGCAGAAGATGGTCGACATGAACGCCAACGACGTCGACGGCGCCGTGCGGATGCTGATCGGCTCCGCCCGCTCGATGGGCCTGACCGTGGTGGAGGGCTGAGCCATGGCCCAGCACGGCAAGCGTCTGAAAAAGGCCGCCGAGGCGATCGACCGCGCCAAGGCCTACCCGCTCGACGAGGCGATCAAGCTCGTCAAGAAGAACGCGACGGCCAAGTTCGACGAGACGATCGAGCTGGACATGAACCTCGGCATCGACCCGCGGCACGCCGACCAGATGGTGCGCGGGCTGATCAGCCTGCCGAACGGCACCGGCAAGACGCTGCGGATCGGCGTGTTCGCCCGCGGCCCGAAGGCCGAAGAGGCGCAGGCGGCGGGCGCGGACGTGGTGGGGGCCGAGGACCTGGCCGAGAAGGTCCAGGCCGGCGACATCCAGTTCGACCGCTGCATCGCCACGCCCGACATGATGGCGCTGGTCGGGCGGCTGGGTAAGATTCTCGGCCCGCGCGGCCTGATGCCGAACCCGCGCCTGGGCACGGTGACGATGGACGTGAAGGGCGCGGTGACGGCGGCCAAGGCCGGGCAGGTCGAGTTCCGCGCCGAGAAGGCGGGCATCATCCATGCCGGGATCGGCAAGGCGAGCTTCGACGAGGCCAAGCTACTGGAGAACGTCCGCGCGCTGGCCGACGCGGTGATCAAGGCCAAGCCGTCGGGCGCCAAGGGGACCTACGTCCAGAAGGTGTCGCTGAGTTCGACGATGGGTCCGGGCGTGCGGGTCGATCCCGCGACGCTGACGGGCTGAGGGTTACGGCTTCCGCATTTGCCGCGCCTTTCAGGAGGGTGCGGCGAGTAGGAAGGCGTGGATGGTCCGCCTGCGCGGACCATGACGGGTAGAGGGCGGGGCAAGACGTGCGCCGTCCGGTGTGAGTGACGAGATACGCCGTCCGGTTCGCCGGGGCGGTGGGCAGGGCGCGGTGGACGGTCACGTTCAGCGTGTCCCGAACCTGTCCGAGACCGCACGTGGTCCCCGCCTCCGGGCGGCACCTTAAGGGAGCCTCGGCTCCGCGCGCGGGAGATAGGGGATGCGGTCGGCCCTGCGTGAGCGGGACCCCGCTGCTCTGTTCTCTCTGACAGGCGAACCGGGCCGATGGCCGCCGATGCGGGCGGGCTTCGGCCCTTGGGCAACCCGGCCCCGGGCGATCGTCGCCTTGGGCCAGAAGGAGACGGGACGTGGACCGGACGGAAAAGACCGCGTTCGTCGCCTCGCTCGCGGCGGTGTTTGCCGAGACGTCGATGGTCGTCGTCAGCCACAACAAGGGGCTGACAGTGGCCGAAGTGACGGATCTGCGGCGCCGGATGCGGGCGGCAGGGGCGACGTTCAAGGTCGCGAAGAACCGGCTGGCTACGCTCGCTTTGGACGGGACCCGGTTCGACGGCATCAAGCCCATGCTGAAGGGACCGACCGCGCTCGCGTGGTCGACCGACCCGGTGGCGGTGGCGAAGACGGCCGTCGAGTTCGCCAGGACCAACGAGAAGTTCGTGCTGCTCGGCGGCGCGCTCGGCACCCAGACGCTCAATGCGGACGGGGTCAAGGCGCTGGCGGAGCTGCCGAGCCTGGACGAGCTGCGCGCCCGCCTGGTGGGGATGATCCAGACCCCCGCCACGCGGATCGCCGGCGTGCTCCAGGCCCCGGCCGGACAGCTCGCAAGGGTCTTCGGGGCCTACGCCAAGGCGGGAGGCGAGTCGGAAGAGTCGGCCGAGGCCGCCTGACGGCGGGCGCGGCGAACCGCCGGGTTTCTAGCTGTCAAGCGAAATCCGGCTTGAACGGATGCAATCAGGGTCCTAGTTAGGGAACACACGAACATGGCCGATCTACAAAAGCTGGTGGACGAGCTGTCCAGCCTGACCGTGCTGGAAGCTGCCGAGCTTTCCAAGCTCCTCGAGGAGAAGTGGGGCGTGTCCGCTGCTGCGCCGGTCGCGGTGGCGGCAGCACCTGCCGGCGGCGGCGCGGCAGCCGCGGCGCCGGTCGAGGAGCAGACCGAGTTCACCGTCATCCTCGCCAAGGCGGGTGACAAGAAGATTAACGTCATCAAGGAGATCCGGGCGATCACCGGACTTGGCCTGAAGGAGGCCAAGGATCTCGTCGAGGGCGCGCCGAAGACCGTCAAGGAAGGCGTGAACAAGGACGAGGCGGCGAAGATCAGGAAGATTCTCGAAGAGCAGGGCGCGGCTGTCGAGGTCAAGTAAGTCAAACCCGGATCGGCGCGGCGGGCTGCAGCCCGCTGCGCATGTCTGGGCGGCATAGGCCGAACTGGTAGGCGACGGGCGGGAATCGAGGCGATTCCCGCCCCGTCAGCCGTTTGGCGTTTCGATGCGGCCCCGGTTCCCGGGGTAACGAGTTGCGGGTGGTAGGGGCAGCGGACGATACATGAACGCGATTACACGATCTTTCACGGGGCGCAAGCGGATCCGCAAGAGCTTCGGCCGGATTCCCGAAGTCGCCGAGATGCCCAACCTGATCGACGTGCAGCGCGCCAGCTACGAGGCGTTCCTGCAGATGCACGTGCAGCCCGACAGCCGCTCGCAGGCCGGGCTGCAGGAAGTGTTCCGCTCGGTGTTCCCGATCGACGACTTCGCCGGCCGCGGCCGGCTGGAGTTCGTCTACTACGAGCTCGAAGACCCGAAGTATGACGTCGAGGAGTGCATCCAGCGCGGGCTGACGTACGCGGCGCCGCTGAAGGTCATCCTGCGTCTGATCGTGTGGGACGTCGACGAGGATTCCGGCGCACGCTCGATCCGCGACATCAAGGAGCAGCCCGTCTACATGGGCGACATGCCCCTGATGACGGACAACGGCACGTTCATCATCAACGGCACCGAGCGGGTGATCGTCAGCCAGATGCATCGCTCGCCGGGCGTCTTCTTCGATCACGACAAGGGCAAGACGCACAGCAGCGGCAAATACCTGTTCGCCGCGCGCGTCATTCCGTACCGCGGCTCGTGGCTCGATTTCGAGTTCGACAGCAAGGACCACGTCTACGTCCGCATCGACCGCAAGCGGAAGCTGCCGGTCACCACGCTGCTGTACGCGCTGGAGAACGAGGCGACGGCGCGGCTGCGCGAGGCGCGCGTCGCGAAGGGCGAGACGGTCGACATCGCCGAGATCCGCGGCATGGATGCCGAGGAGATCCTGACGTATTTCTACGGCCAGGTGGTGTTCACCCGCACGCCGAAGGGCTGGGCGCGGCCGTATGACCCGGACGCGTTCCGCGGCATCACGCAAACCGAGTCGCTGGTGGACGCCGAGACCGGCGAGGTGGTGTCCGAGGCCGGCGCGAAGCTGACCGCGCGCGCGGCCCGCAAGATCGCCGAGAAGACCAAGGAAGTGCTGGTCGGACGGGCCGACCTGCTCGGCCGGTATGTCGCCGTCGACATGGTCAACGAGCAGACCGGCGAGATCTACGCGGAGGCGGGCGAGGAGCTGGTGGAGAGCCGGCTGGCGGGGCTGGAAGAGGCGGGGATCGACAAGCTGCCGACGCTGGCGGTCGATCAGTCGAACGGCCCGTGGATCCGCAACACGCTGGTGGTCGACAAGAACACCAACCGGGACGACGCGCTGGTCGACATCTACCGCGTGATGCGCCCCGGGGAGCCGCCGACGCCGGAGACGGCCGAGGCGCTGTTCCGCGGCCTGTTCTTCGATCCGGACCGCTACGACCTGTCGGCCGTCGGACGCGTGAAGATGAACATGCGCCTCGGGCTGGATGCGCCCGACACCGTCCGCACGCTGCGCAAGGAGGACATCCTGCGCACCGTCAAGACGATGTGCGAGCTGAAGGACGGGCGCGGGCAGATCGACGACATCGACAACCTCGGCAACCGGCGCGTCCGCTCGGTCGGCGAGCTGATGGAGAACCAGTACCGCGTCGGCCTGCTGCGGATGGAGCGCGCGATTCGCGAGCGCATGGGCAGCGTCGACATCGACACGGTGATGCCGCACGACCTGATCAACGCCAAGCCGGCGGCGGCCGCGGTGCGTGAGTTCTTCGGCTCGTCGCAGCTCTCGCAGTTCATGGACCAGACCAACCCGCTGAGCGAGGTGACGCACAAGCGGCGCCTGTCCGCGCTCGGCCCGGGTGGGCTCACGCGCGAGCGCGCCGGCTTCGAGGTGCGCGACGTGCACCCGACGCATTACGGCCGCATCTGCCCGATCGAGACGCCCGAGGGGCCGAACATCGGGCTGATCAACAGCCTCGCGACCTACGCCAAGGTCAACAAGTACGGCTTCATCGAGACGCCGTACATGCTGGTCAAGGACGGCCAGGTGCAGAAGGAGCCGCAGTACCTCTCCGCCATGCAGGAGGAGAAGCTGGTCGTGGCGCAGGCCGACGCGCCGATGGACCGCGAGGGCCGGTTCACCGAGGAGCTGGTGAGCGTGCGCAAGCAGGGCGACTTCCGCCTGGTGCGCCCGGACGAAGTCACCGCGATCGACGTCTCGCCCAAGCAGCTGGTGTCGGTGGCGGCGGCGCTGATCCCGTTCCTCGAGAACGACGACGCCAACCGCGCGCTGATGGGCTCGAACATGCAGCGCCAGGCGGTGCCGCTGATCCAGGCCGACGCGCCGCTGGTCGGCACCGGCATGGAAGCGGCGGTCGCGCGCGACTCCGGCGCGACCATCGTGGCGCGGCGCGAGGGCATCGTCGATCAGATCGACGGCGCGCGCATCGTGGTGCGGGCGACTGCGGACGACGGCACGACGCACGGCGTGGACATCTACCGTCTGCGGAAATTCATGCGCTCGAACCAGTCGACCTGCATCAACCAGCGTCCGCTGGTGCGCGTGGGCGATCCGGTGCGCGAGGGCGACATCATTGCCGACGGGCCGTCCACGGAACTCGGCGAGCTGGCGCTGGGGCGCAACGTGCTGTGCGCGTTCATGCCCTGGAACGGCTATAACTTCGAGGACTCGATCCTGATCTCCGAGCGCATCGCGCGCGACGACGTGTTCACGTCCATCCACATCGAGGAATTCGAGGTGATGGCGCGCGACACCAAGCTCGGGCAGGAGGAGATCACCCGCGACATCCCGAATGTCGGCGAGGAGAGCCTGAAGAACCTCGACGAGGCGGGCATCGTCTATATCGGCGCCGAGGTGAACCCGGGCGACATCCTGGTGGGCAAGGTGACGCCCAAGGGCGAGAGCCCGATGACGCCCGAGGAGAAGCTGCTGCGCGCGATCTTCGGCGAGAAGGCGTCGGACGTGCGCGACACCTCGTTGAAGCTGCCGCCCGGCGTCACCGGCACGGTGGTCGACGTGCGCGTGTTCAGCCGCCGCGGCGTCGACAAGGACGAGCGCGCGATGGCGATCGAGCGCGCCGAGATCGAGGGGCTGGCGAAGGACCGCGACGACGAGCGCGCGATCCAGGAGCGCAGCTTCCTCAACCGGCTGCGCGAGAAGCTGCTCGAGCACAAGGCGAGCGGCGGCTTCAAGGGCATCAAGGCCGGCACGCCGATCACCGACGAGGTGCTGGCCGAGCATCCGCGCGGCGCCTGGCGCCATATTGGCGTGCAGGACGACGCGGTGATGCAGGAGATCGAGACGCTCAAGCGGGAGTTCGACGTCGCCGTCGGCCGCCTGCAGGCGCGCTTCGACAGCAAGGTGGAGAAGCTGCAGCGTGGCGACGAGCTGCCGCCCGGCGTGATGAAGATGGTCAAGGTCTTCATCGCGGTGAAGCGCAAGCTGCAGCCCGGCGACAAGATGGCCGGCCGTCACGGCAACAAGGGCGTCGTCTCTCGCGTGGTGCCGGTGGAGGACATGCCGTTCCTGGAGGACGGAACGCCGGTGGACCTCGTGCTCAACCCGCTCGGCGTGCCGAGCCGGATGAACGTGGGGCAGATCCTGGAGACGCATCTCGGCTGGGCGTGTGCGACGCTCGGCAAGAAGATCGGCGAGCTGGTGGAGGAGTACCGGCGCACCGGCGCGCGGCGCGAGGCGCTGCTGGAGGAGCTGAAGGACGTCTACGGGCAGGACATCTTCGCGCGCGAGATCGCCATTCTCGACAACGAGCAGCTGATCGAGATGGCCGAGCACCTGCGCAAGGGCATCCCGATCGCAACGCCCGTGTTCGACGGCGCGCGGATGTCGGACATCGAGGGGATGCTGGTGAAGGCCGGCCTGGATACGTCCGGGCAGGTGGTGCTGACCGACGGCCGCACCGGCGAGCCGTTCGAGCGCAAGGTGACGGTCGGCTACATCTACATGCTCAAGCTGCATCACCTGGTGGACGACAAGATCCACGCGCGCTCGATCGGGCCGTACAGCCTGGTCACCCAGCAGCCGCTGGGCGGCAAGGCGCAGTTCGGCGGGCAGCGGTTCGGCGAGATGGAGGTGTGGGCGCTGGAGGCGTACGGCGCGGCCTACACCTTGCAGGAGATGCTGACCGTGAAGTCCGACGACGTCGGCGGCCGCACCAAGGTGTACGAGGCGATCGTGCGCGAGCAGGACAACTTCGAGGCCGGCGTGCCGGAGAGCTTCAACGTGCTGGTCAAGGAGCTGAAGAGCCTGGGGCTGAACGTCGACCTGGACAGCCGGACGGCGTGATTGCGGTTGGGTCTGTTGTCCGTTCCTCTCACGTCATGGTCCGCCCCCGGGCTGCGCCGAAGGCGCACCCGAGGACAGGCTCCGGCGGACCATCCACGCCTTTGGCAGCCGCGTGAAAGAAACACGCGGGTGCCGCGCCTGCGCGGGACGTTAAGGTTGCGTTCGTGGACGGGAAGGAAGGCGTGGATGGTCCGCCTGCGCGGACCATGACGGGGACCCAAGTCGTGACTTTTTCCTTTGCAACGGCTGCTACGGGGCGGCCGGAAAGGGCGAGTGAATGAACGAGCTGATGAAGATCCTGGGTCAGGCCGGCACGGCCATGACCTTCGACCAGATCAAGATTTCGATGGCGAGCCCGGAGCAGATCCGGTCCTGGTCGTACGGCGAGATCAAGAAGCCCGAGACGATCAACTACCGCACGTTCAAGCCGGAGCGGGACGGGCTGTTCTGCGCCCGCATCTTCGGCCCGATCAAGGACTACGAGTGCCTGTGCGGCAAGTACAAGCGGATGAAGTTCCGTGGCATCATCTGCGAGAAGTGCGGCGTCGAGGTGACGCTCGCCAAGGTCCGGCGCGAGCGCATGGGCCACATCGAGCTCGCCAGCCCGGTCGCGCATATCTGGTTCCTCAAGTCGCTGCCGAGCCGCATCGGCCTGATGTGCGACCTGACGCTGAAGGAGCTGGAGAAGGTCCTGTATTTCGAGAGCTACGTGGTTCTCGAGCCGGGCCTGACCGACCTGAAGCTGCACCAGCTGCTGACCGAAGAGCAGCTGATGGCCAAGCAGGACGAGTTCGGCGACGACGCGTTCCGCGCCGGCATCGGCGCCGAGGCGATCAAGACGATCCTGAACCTCATCAACCTCGATTCCGAGCGCACCAAGCTGCGCGCTGACCTGAAGGAGACCACCAGCGAGGCCAAGCGCAAGAAGCTGGTCAAGCGCCTGAAGCTGATCGAGGCGTTCGGCGAGAGCGGATCGAAGCCGCAGTGGATGATCCTGGACGTGGTGCCGGTGATCCCGCCCGAGCTGCGCCCGCTGGTGCCGCTGGACGGCGGGCGGTTCGCGACGAGCGACCTGAACGACCTCTATCGCCGCGTCATCAACCGCAACAACCGCCTCAAGCGCCTGATCGAGCTGCGCGCGCCCGACATCATCGTGCGCAACGAGAAGCGCATGCTGCAGGAGAGCGTGGACGCGCTGTTCGACAACGGTCGCCGCGGCCGCGCGATCACGGGCGCCAACAAGCGCCCGCTGAAGTCGCTGTCGGACATGCTGAAGGGCAAGCAGGGCCGCTTCCGGCAGAACCTGCTCGGCAAGCGCGTCGACTACTCGGGCCGTTCGGTGATCGTGGTCGGGCCGGAGCTGAAGCTGCACCAGTGCGGCCTGCCGAAGAAGATGGCGCTGGAGCTGTTCAAGCCGTTCATCTACGCCAAGCTCGAGAAATACGGCCACGCGACGACCATCAAGGCCGCCAAGCGGATGGTCGAGAAGGAGCGGCCGGAGGTTTGGGACATCCTCGAGGAGGTGATCCGCGAGCATCCGGTGATGCTCAACCGGGCGCCGACCCTGCACCGCCTCGGCATCCAGGCCTTCGAGCCGGTGCTGATCGAGGGCAAGGCGATCCAGCTGCACCCGCTGGTCTGCACGGCGTTCAACGCCGACTTCGACGGCGACCAGATGGCGGTGCACGTGCCGCTGAGCCTGGAGGCGCAGCTCGAGGCTCGCGTGCTGATGATGTCGACGAACAACATCCTCAGCCCGGCGAACGGCAAGCCGATCATCGTGCCGAGCCAAGACATCGTGCTCGGGCTGTACTACCTGTCGCTGGAGACGCCGGAGTTCCGCAACGTCGCCGACAAGGATGCGCCGGCGTTCGGCACGATCGGCGAGATCGAGCACGCGCTCGAGGCGCGGGCGATCGGGCTGCACAGCAAGATCAAGGCGCGTTTCGAAACGATGGACGCCGGCGGCAACATGGTGCGCCAGACGCTGGTGACCACGCCGGGCCGGATGCTGATCGCGCAGATCCTGCCCAAGCACCCGAACGTGCCGTTCAGCCTGATCAACAAGCAGCTGACGAAGAAGAACGTCTCCGACGTGATCGACGCGGTGTATCGCCACTGCGGCCAGAAGGAGTGCGTGATCTTCGCCGACCGCCTGATGGGGCTCGGCTTCGGCCAGGCCTGCAAGGCCGGCATTTCCTTCGGCAAGGATGACCTGATCATCCCGGTCGAGAAGGAGGCGCTGATCCACGAGACGCAGACCGAGGTGAAGGAATTCGAGCAGCAGTACCAGGACGGCCTGATCACCGCGGGCGAGCGCTACAACAAGGTGGTCGACGCGTGGTCGCGCTGCACCGACGCGGTCGCCAGCGCGATGATGAAGGAAATCAGCAAGCAGGAGCTGGGGCGTCCGACCAACTCGGTCTGGATGATGTCGCATTCCGGCGCGCGCGGCTCTCCGGCGCAGATGCGTCAGCTGGCGGGGATGCGCGGGCTGATGGCCAAGCCGTCGGGCGAGATCATCGAGCAGCCGATCATCGCCAACTTCAAGGAAGGCCTGTCGGTGCTGGAGTATTTCAACTCCACGCACGGCGCGCGGAAGGGCCTGGCCGACACCGCGCTGAAGACGGCGAACTCGGGCTACCTGACCCGCCGTCTGGTCGACGTGGCGCAGGACTGCATCATCGTCGAGGAGGATTGCGGCACCGAGCGCGGACTGACCGTGCGCGCGGTGATGGACGGCGGCGAGGTCGTCTCCAGCCTCGGCGAGCGCATCCTGGGCCGCACCACGGCCGAGGACGTGGTCGATTCGGCGACCAACGAGGTCGTCGTGCCGAAGGACACGCTGATCGAGGAGCCCGAGGCGGAGCGCATCGAGCGCGCGGGCGTCGAGGCGATCCGCATCCGCTCGGTGCTGACCTGCGAGAGCAAGGTGGGCGTCTGCGCCCACTGCTACGGGCGCGATCTCGCGCGAGGAACCCCGGTCAATATCGGGGAGGCCGTGGGCGTGATCGCCGCGCAGTCGATCGGCGAGCCGGGCACGCAGCTGACGATGCGCACGTTCCACATCGGCGGCGCGGCGCAGCGCGGTGCGGAGCAGTCCAGCGTCGAGGCGAGCCACGAGGGCACGGTCGTCATCAAGAACCGCAACGTCGTCATCAACAGCACCGGCACGCCGGTGGTGATGTCGCGCAACTGCGAGATCGTGCTGACCGACGACAAGCAGCGCGAACGCGCCCGCTTCCGCGTGCCGTACGGCTCGCGGCTGCTGGTGGAGGAGAACCAGTCCGTCAGCCGCGGTCAGAAGCTGGCGGAGTGGGACCCGTACACGCTGCCGATCATCACCGAGCAGAGCGGACAGGTGGAGTATCTCGACCTGCTCGACGGCGTGACGCTGGTCGAGCGCATGGACGAGGTGACCGGCCTGACCTCGAAGGTGGTCGTCGACTATAAGCAGGCGGCGAAGGGTGTGGACCTGCGCCCGCGGCTGCAGCTGAAGGACGCCCGCGGCGAGGTGGTGAAGCTGCCGAACGGGTCCGATGCGCGGTACTTCCTGGCACCCGACTCGATCCTGTCGGTCGACAGCGGTGCGACGGTGGCGGCGGGCGACGTGCTGGCGCGCATCCCGCGCGAAGGCAGCAAGACGCGCGACATCACTGGCGGTCTGCCTCGCGTCGCCGAGTTGTTCGAGGCGCGGCGGCCGAAGGACCACGCGGTCATCGCCGAGTGCGACGGGCGCGTGGAGTTCGGCAAGGACTACAAGGCGAAGCGCCGCGTCATCGTGAAGAACGACGAGACCGGCGAGGAGACCGAGTACCTGATCCCGAAGGGCAAGCATGTCTCGGTGCAGGAAGGCGACTTCGTGCGCCGCGGCGACCCGCTGGTGGACGGCCCGCGCGTGCCGCACGACATCCTGAAGGTGCTCGGCGTGGAGGCGCTGTCGGACTACCTGGTCAACGAGATCCAGGACGTCTATCGACTGCAGGGCGTGAAGATCAACGACAAGCACATCGAGGTGATCGTTCGCCAGATGCTGCAGAAGGTCGAGATCGTCGACCCGGGCGACACGACGTTCCTGGCCGGCGAGCAGGTGGACCGCACCGACTTCGACCACGAGAACAACAAGCTGGGCCGAGACGACCGGCCGGCGGTGGCGATGCCGGTGCTGCAGGGCATCACCAAGGCCAGCCTGCAGACGCACAGCTTCATCAGTGCCGCGTCGTTCCAGGAGACGACCCGGGTGCTGACCGAGGCGGCGACGGCGGGCAAGGTCGATACGCTGCTCGGGCTGAAGGAGAACGTGATCGTCGGGCGCCTGATCCCGGCGGGCACCGGCAGCGTGATGAACAAGCTGCGGCAGATCGCGGCGGGGCGGGATCAGAAGAACCTGCGCGCCGCCGGTGCGACGCCGCAGATCGAGGAGGTGAAGGCGGCCGAATAGCCTCGGCGGTCGCTTCGGACTGGCGCGCCGTGGCCGGGGAACCGGCTACGGCGCAGCTTTCTTGTGCGGGTTGCTGTGGAAGACGGCGTCAGGGACGCTTAGCATTGCAACGCGATGTCACGCGAGAACGTCAGGCTTGATTGGATCAGCGCCATGCTGCGCACGATCCAGGCCGAGCAGCGCTCGATGCGTGATGAAAACGAGCTCCTTCGCAAGACCGTCTTGGAGGTGATCAGGTTGCTCGGAGACCGGATCGGCAGCGTCGAGGCGCTGATCGAAGCCAAGATCGAGGAATCCGAGGGGAAGGTGGACGCCCGGATCGATCGGCTGGAAGCGAAGATCGACGGGTTGGACGGTCGGGCCGATCGGCTAGAGGCGAAGATCGACGGGTTGGACGGTCGGGCCGATCGGCTGGAAGCGAAGATCGACGGGTTGGACGGTCGGGCCGATCGGCTGGAAGCCGTCATGAACGTACGGTTCGACGCGCTTGAACGGCGGCTCGGCGGCGGCTGACCGCCGGGCCGGTCGGCGGCCAGTCCGTCGCTCCGGATGACATCGTCGCATCACAAAGCGGGCCGGCCGCAGGCAGCAGCCGGCCCGATTGCGGTTGTCGCCGAAGCGGTCAGCGGGCGGCGACGTTGGCGGCGGGCTGGGCGTCGAGGTCGGCGGCGGTCATGCCGGTCAGCACCACACGGCCGGCCTGCACCGACAGTGCCGACGCGGGGATAGAGACAAGGTGGAAGCCGGGGTGGAACATCAGGCCGTCCGAGACGGTGGCGCTGCCCTGGCCGATCGCGGTCAGGCCGCCGACGATCTCGCCCTGCTGGTCGTAGACGAAACGGCCGACGTCGGCGGCGGTGGGCTCGGCGGCGAAGGCGGCGGCGCTGGTCAGCAGCGTGGCGGCGGCGAACAGCGTGGCGATGGTCTTCATGACTGTCTCTCCTTGCTGGCCCGCTCGCGGCGGGTGCGGGGTGGATCCCTCGGCCAGCGCCTATCTTGACGCTGCGCAGATAGATCTAGGAGACCATCTGCACGCCGTCAACATAAAAGTTAACGGCGTTCAGATTTTCTTGGCCGTGGCGCGATCACGGTTCGGAGAGCAAGAGTGACAGGATGAGCGGGGCGAAACGGGACACCTACCACCATGGCAATCTGCGCGAGGCGCTGATCGAGACGGCGCTGGAACTGCTCGCCGAGCGTGGGACCGAGGGGTTCACCCTTCGCGAGTGCGCCCGCCGGCTCGGCGTGTCCGCGACCGCAGCGAGCCATCACTTCGGCGACGTCAACGGCCTGTTTACCGCGATCGCGGTGCGCGGGTTCCGCGCGCTGGCATGCTCGCTGAAGGAGGAGGTCGCGTCGGCCGAGGCGAAGGGGGCGGACCGGCTGGGCCGGCTGCGGGAGATCTGCGAGGGATACCTGCTCTTCGCGCATCACAACCCCGACCTGTACCGCATCACCTTCGGCAAGCTGATCAAGCGGGTCGATCCGGAGATGGCGGAGGCGTCGATGGCCGCCTTCCGCAGCTTCGCGGCGGAGGTTGCGTTGGCGGGCGGGGTTCCGGCCGACGGCGACCCGGACGCGGTCAAGCGTCTCACCAATGTCGCCTGGGCAGCCCTGCATGGGATGGCCATGCTGGCGATCGACGGACGGCTGACGTTCATGCTGCGCGGCGAGACCGTGCGCGGGCTGGACGCGTTTGAAATCGAGTTCGTCGAGACGCTGACGAGGCTGATTTCCGACGGCGGAAAACCATCCCTGCTGCTTGACTTGGCAGGGTCGCGCTCGTAGGTATCGCGCCCTCGGTCGCCCCCGTCGTCTGTCGTGGCGGGGCGCCGTCGTTTAGCAGGCCAGGACGCATGCGGCGCCGCCCCGGATCATCCGTCCGGCGGCCCAGGCCACATGTCAGCCGTCGATCCCGCCGGATGGGTCTCATCCCAGGCCGTGCGGGATCAACGCGTTCCGGGCAGGCGAGCGTGACGCGGGCGTGAACAGCCCGGCCGTGACAGGAGTGGGACGAGGACTGAATGCCGACGATCAACCAGCTGATCGCCAAGGGACGCGAGCCGCGCAGCGCACGCAACACGGTGCCGGCGCTGCAGGGTTGCCCGCAGAAGCGCGGCGTGTGCACGCGCGTCTACACGACGACGCCGAAGAAGCCGAACTCGGCGCTGCGCAAGGTGGCGAAGGTACGCCTGACCAACGGCTACGAGGTGGTCAGCTACATCCCGGGCGAGGGACACAACCTGCAGGAGCACTCGGTCGTGCTGATCCGCGGCGGCCGCGTGAAGGACCTGCCGGGCGTGCGCTACCACATCCTGCGCGGCGTGCTGGATACCCAGGGCATCGCCAAGCGCCGCCAGCGCCGGTCGCTGTACGGCGCCAAGCGGCCGAAGTGAGGGGGCGATGAGTCGTCGTCGCCGCGCGGTCAAGCGCGAGATCCTGCCGGACGCCAAGTTCGGCGACGTGGTGATCAGCCGTTTCATGAACGCGCTGATGTACGACGGGAAGAAGTCGGTCGCCGAAGGCACCGTGTACGGGGCGCTGGACGTGCTGAAGAAGCGCGGCGGCAGCCAGGCCGACCCGGTGCGGATGTTCCACGAGGCGCTGGACAACGTGAAGCCGGCCGTCGAGGTGCGCTCGCGCCGCGTCGGCGGGGCGACGTACCAGGTGCCGGTGGAAGTGCGGACGGAGCGCCGGCAGGCGCTGGCGATCCGCTGGATCATCGACGCGGCGCGCAAGCGCGGCGAGCACACGATGGAAGACCGGCTGAGCAACGAGCTGCTGGACGCGGTGAACAACCGCGGCTCGGCGGTGAAGAAGCGTGAGGACACCCATCGGATGGCGGAGGCGAACAAGGCCTTCAGCCACTATCGTTGGTAAGCGCGCTACTGCGTAGCGGGCGTTGGTAAACGGAGAAGACGATGGCGAAGGCCAAATTCGAGCGGAACAAGCCGCACTGCAACATCGGCACGATCGGCCATGTCGACCATGGCAAGACATCGTTGACCGCCGCGATCACCAAGATCCTGGCCAAGACGGGCGGGGCGACGTTCACCGCCTATGACCAGATCGACAAGGCGCCCGAGGAGCGCGCCCGCGGCATCACGATCTCGACCGCTCACGTGGAATACGAGACGAAGAACCGGCACTACGCGCACGTCGATTGCCCCGGCCACGCCGACTACGTGAAGAACATGATCACGGGTGCGGCGCAGATGGACGGCGCGATCCTGGTGGTGTCCGCCGCCGACGGCCCGATGCCGCAGACGCGCGAGCACATCCTGCTCGCCCGCCAGGTCGGCGTGCCGGCGCTGGTGGTGTACCTCAACAAGATGGACATGGCCGACCCGGAGCTGACCGAGCTGGTCGAGCTCGAGGTGCGCGAGCTGCTGAGCAGCTACCAGTTCCCTGGCGACGACATCCCGATCATCAAGGGCTCGGCGCTGTGCGCGCTCGAGGATCGCGAGCCGGAGCTGGGCGAGAAGTCGGTGCTCGAACTGATGGCGGCGGTGGACAGCTACATCCCGCAGCCGGTGCGCGCGACGGACCGTCCGTTCCTGATGCCGATCGAGGACGTGTTCTCGATCTCCGGCCGCGGCACGGTGGTGACGGGGCGCATCGAGCGCGGCGTGGTGAAGGTGGGCGACGAGGTCGAGATCGTCGGCCTGAAGCCGACGATGAAGACGGTCGTGACCGGCGTGGAGATGTTCCGCAAGCTGCTCGACTCGGGGCAGGCGGGCGACAACATCGGTGCGCTGCTGCGCGGCACCAAGCGCGAGGAAGTCGAGCGCGGGCAGGTGCTCGCCGCACCCGGCTCGATCACGCCGCACACCAAGTTCAAGGCCGAGGCGTATATCCTGACCAAGGAAGAAGGCGGCCGCCACACGCCGTTCTTCACCAACTACCGGCCGCAGTTCTACTTCCGCACGACCGACGTGACGGGCGTGGTGGAGCTGCCGGAGGGCACCGAGATGGTGATGCCCGGCGACAACGTGTCGATGGATGTGACGCTGATCGCGCCGATCGCGATGGACGACGGCCTGCGCTTCGCGATCCGCGAAGGCGGCCGGACGGTCGGCGCCGGCGTGGTCGCCAAGATCACGGCTTGAGGCAGACGGGCTTGCGGGCCCGGCCCGCCCCCCTCCAACCATTGGGGATGGGGCGGGCCGGGTTTCGTTTCGGGGGTTAAGACGGACGGATATGGACAACCAGAACATCCGCATACGCCTGAAGGCGTACGATCACCGCGTGCTGGACAACAGCACGAAGGAGATCGTCAACACGGCCAAGCGTACGGGTGCGCGGGTGCGCGGTCCGATTCCGCTGCCTACGCATATCGAGCGCTTCACGGTCAACCGCTCGCCGCACGTCGACAAGAAGAGCCGCGAGCAGTTCGAGATCCGCACGCATCGCCGGCTGCTCGACATCGTCGAGCCGACGCCGCAAACGGTCGACGCGCTGATGAAGCTCGACTTGGCTGCGGGCGTCGACGTCGAGATCAAGATCTGAGGATGCCATGCCCGGTCAACGGACAGGCCTGATCGCCAAGAAGCTCGGGATGACGCGGATCTTCCGCGACGACGGCACGCATGTGCCGGTCACCGTGCTGCATGTCGACCAGGTGCAGGTGGTCGCGAGCCGCAGCGAGGAGCGCGACGGCTATACCGCCGTGCAGCTCGGCTGGGGCCGCGCGAAGGTGAAGAACGTCAGCAAGCCGAACAAGGGCCACTACGCGAAGGCGAAGGTGGAGCCCAAGGCGAAGCTGGTGGAGTTCCGCGTCGATGCCGACGCGGTGCTGGAGACGGGTGCCACGCTGACGGCCGCGCATTTCGTGGTCGGGCAGAAGGTGGACGTCGCCGGGATCACCAAGGGCAAGGGGTTCGCGGGCGGGATGAAGCGCTGGAACTTCTCCGGCCTGGAAGCCTCGCACGGCGTGTCGATCAGCCATCGCAGCCTCGGCTCCACGGGCAACCGCCAGGACCCCGGCAGGACGTTCAAGAACAAGAAGATGGCCGGGCACCTGGGGCAGGAGCGTGTGACGACGCTCAACCTCGAGGTGGCGGCGGTGGATGTCGAGCGCGGGCTGCTGATGCTGCAGGGCGCGGTGCCGGGCGCCAAGGGCGGCTTCGTGCTGGTGCGCGACGCGGTGAAGGGCAAGCGTCCGGATGACGCGCCGTATCCGGCGGCCATCGCCGACGCACCGGCGGCGGCCTGAGCGCGCGATTGGGGACGACGATGCAGATCGCGATCAGAACACTCGACAACGGCGAGGCGGGCAGCACCGACCTGCCGGAAGACATCTTCGGCGCCGAACCTCGCCAGGATATCATGGCTCGCGTCGTGCACTGGCAGCTCGCCAAGCGGCGCGCCGGCACGCACAAGACCAAGGGCCTGAGCGAGGTCCAGGGCACGACGAAGAAGCCCTATCGCCAGAAGGGCACCGGCAATGCGCGCCAGGGCAGCCTGCGCGCGCCGCAGTTCCGCACCGGCGGCCGGGTGCACGGGCCGGTGGTGCGCGACCACGGCTACAGCCTGCCGAAGAAGGTGCGGCGGCTCGGGCTGATCTCGGCGCTGTCGCAGAAGCAGGCCGAGGGCAAGCTGGTCGTGCTCGACCAGGCGGCGACCACCGGCAAGACCCGCGAACTCGCGGCGAAGCTGCGCGCGCTCGGCTGGACCTCCACGCTGCTGATCGACCACGAGGTCGACGAGGCGTTCCTGCGCGCGGCGCGCAACCTGCGCGAGATCGACGTGCTGCCGACGATCGGCGCCAACGTCTACGACATCCTGCGCCATGACGTGCTGGCGATCACCGCCGCGGCCATCGAGGGGCTGAAGGAGCGGCTGGCGAACGGCAGCGGCAAGCAAGCGGCTGCGCCGGCGAGCGAACCGGCGGCTGCGCCCGCGAGCGAAGGAGCGGCGGCATGAGCGACGCACCGAAGGTGAACCGCAAGCCGGTGCTGTCGCGCGAAGGCATGTACCAGATCATCCGCAGCCCGGTGATCACCGAAAAGGCCACCACGCTCACCGAGCGCAACCAGGTGGTGTTTCGCGTGGCGCTGGAGGCGACCAAGCCGGAGATCAAGGCGGCGGTCGAAGGGCTGTTCGGCGTGACGGTCACCGCGGTGAACACGCTGGTGCAGAAGGGCAAGACCAAGCGCTTCAAAGGCCGCCCCGGCCAGCGGAGCGACGTGAAGAAGGCGTATGTGACGCTGGCGGCGGGTCAGTCGATCGACCTGACGACCGGGCTCGCGTGAGGCGCGGCAGATGGCACTGAAGCAATACAACCCGGTCACGCCGAGCCTGCGCGGCACGATCCTGATCGACCGCTCCGACCTGCATAAGGGCAAGCCGGTCAAGGGCCTGACCGAGGGCAAGCACAGCTCGGGCGGGCGCAACAACCACGGGCACATCACGTCGCGCTTCCGCGGCGGCGGGCACAAGCAGGCCTACCGCACCGTCGACTTCAAGCGGCGCAAGTTCGACGTGCCCGCGCAGGTCGAGCGGCTGGAATACGACCCGAACCGCACCGCGTTCATCGCGCTGATCAAGTACCACGACGGCGAGCTGGCCTACATCCTGGCGCCGCAGCGGCTGCGCGTGGGCGACACCGTGGTCTCGGGCCAGCGCGTGGATATCAAGCCCGGCAACGCGATGCCGATGGCGGCGATCCCGGTCGGCACGATCGTGCATAACGTGGAGATGAAGGTCGGCGCGGGCGGCAAGATCGCGCGCGCGGCCGGCACCTATGCGCAGCTGGTCGGCAAGGACGCGGGGTATGCGCAGATCAAGCTGATGTCGGGCGAGGTGCGCATCGTGCGTGCCGAGTGCATGGCGTCGATCGGCGCGGTGTCGAATCCCGACAATATGAACCAGTCGATCGGCAAGGCCGGTCGCAGCCGTTGGCTCGGCCGCCGCCCGCACAACCGCGGCGTGACGATGAACCCGGTGGATCACCCGCATGGCGGCGGCGAGGGCAAGACCTCGGGCGGGCGTCATCCGGTCACGCCATGGGGCCAGCCGACCAAGGGCTACAAGACGCGCAACAACAAGCGGACGAGCAGTCTGATCATCCGTCGCCGCAACAAGGGTAAGAGCTGATGGCACGCTCGGTCTGGAAAGGTCCGTTCGTCGACGGATACCTGCTGGCGAAGGCGGACGCGGCGCGGGCGTCGGGGCGCAACGAGATCATCAAGATCTGGTCGCGCCGCTCGACGATCCTGCCGCAGTTCGTGGGGCTGACGTTCGGGGTCTACAACGGCCACAAGTTCCTGCCGGTGCAGGTGTCGGAGAACATGGTCGGGCACAAGTTCGGCGAGTTCTCGCCGACCCGCACGTTCACCGGCCACGCCGCCGACAAGAAGGCGAAGCGGCACTGACATGAGCAAGCCGAAGCATCCGCGGCTGCTGGCCGACAACGAGGCGCAGGCGGTCGTGAGCAACCTGCGGGTCAGCCCGCGCAAGCTCAACCTGGTCGCGGGCCTGATCCGCAACCGGCCGGCCGCCGACGCGGTCGCCGTGCTGACGTTCAGCAAGCGGCGCATCGCGCAGGAGGTGAAGAAGGCGCTGGAGAGTGCGATCGCCAACGCCGAGAACAACCATCAGCTCGACGTGGATCGGCTGGTGGTGTCGCGCGCCGAGGTCGGCCGCTCGATCGTCATGCGGCGCTTCCATGCGCGCGGCCGCGGCCGGGCGTCGCGCGTCGAGAAGTGGTTCAGCCACCTGAAGATCGTCGTGGCGGAGCGGGCCCAAGAGGCCGAACAGCAGGCCGAGGAGGCCGCGTAATGGGTCACAAGGTCAACCCGATCGGGCTGCGGCTCGGCATCAACCGCACCTGGGACAGCCGCTGGTTCGCCGGCGACGATTATTCGAAGCTGCTGCACGAGGACCTGAAGCTACGCTCGCACCTGCGCGCCAAGCTGCAGGGCGCGGGTGTGAGCCGCGTGGTGATCGAGCGGCCAGCGAAGAAGCCGCGCGTGACGATCTACGCGGCGCGTCCCGGCGTGGTGATCGGCAAGAAGGGCCAGGACATCGAGGTGCTGCGCAAGGACCTCGCCCGCATGGCGAAGGCCGACGTGGCGCTGAACATCATCGAGATCCGCAAGCCGGAGATCGACGCGCAGCTGGTGGCCGAGAACATCGCCCAGCAGCTCGAGCGACGGGTCGCGTTCCGCCGGGCGATGAAGCGCGCGGTGCAGAGTGCGATGCGCCTGGGCGCGCAGGGCATCCGCATCAACTGCGGCGGGCGTCTCGGTGGTGCGGAAATCGCTCGGGTCGAGTGGTACCGCGAAGGCCGCGTGCCGCTGCACACGCTGCGCGCCGACATCGATTTCGGCATGGCGACGGCGAAGACGACGTACGGCACCTGCGGCGTGAAGGTGTGGATCTTCAAGGGCGAGATCATGGCGCACGATCCGCTGTCGCAGGATCGCCGCGCGGCCGAACAGGCACCGCAGCGCTAGGGCAAGGACGATGCTTCAACCGAAACGCACCAAGTACCGCAAGGCGCACAAGGGCCGGATCAAGGGGATCGCGACCAGCGGCACCGACCTGAACTTCGGCACGTTCGGCCTGAAGGCGCTGGAGCCCGAGCGCATCACCGCGCGGCAGATCGAGGCGAGCCGCCGTGCGATCACGCGCGCGATGAAGCGCGCCGGCCGCGTGTGGATCCGCATCTTTCCCGACGTGCCGGTGAGCAAGAAGCCGGCCGAGGTGCGCATGGGCTCCGGCAAGGGCAGCCCGGAGTTCTGGGTCTGCCGCGTCAAGCCCGGCCGCATCCTGTTCGAGATCGACGGCGTGCCGCCGGACCTCGCGCGCGAGGCGCTGACGCTGGGTGCGGCGAAGCTGCCGATCCGCACGAAGTTCATCCAGCGCATCGGAGACGCGTGAGATGGCGAAGGCTGCCGTGAACTCGATCGGCGACATCCGGGCGAAGACGCCGGACCAGCTGAAGGAGATGCTGCTCGATCTGCGCAAGGAGCAGTTCAACCTGCGCTTCCAGCGGGCGACCGGCCAGCAGGAAGGCACCGGGCGTGTCCAACAGGTGCGGCGCGAGATCGCGCGCGTGAAAACCATTCTCGGCGAGCGCGACCGCGCCGCCGCGGCCAAGACTTAAGGAGGCTCGGGGAATGCCGAGGCGCGTCCTGACCGGACGAGTGACGAGCGACAAGATGGACAAGACCGTCACGGTGCTTGTCGATCGCCGCGTCATGCATCCGATCTACAAGAAGTTCATCCGCCGCTCGAAGAAGTATGCGGCGCACGACGAGCACAACGTCTGCAAGACCGGCGACGTGGTGCGGATCGTGGAGTGCCCGCCGATTTCCAAGCGCAAGGCGTGGACGGTGGTCGAGCGCAACGGCGAGACGCTGGGCGACGCGCCGGCGGTGGCTGCGGCCGAGTCGCACGCCCACGCGCCTGTGCCTACGGCCGGATAGGGGGTTCGCGATGATCTCTGTCGAGTCCAACCTGGAAGTCGCCGACAACTCCGGCGCGCGGCGCGTGCAGTGCATCAAGGTGCTGGGCGGGTCGAAGCGCAAGACGGCGTCGGTGGGCGACGTGATCGTGGTCTCCGTCAAGGAGGCGATCCCGCGGGGCAAGGTGAAGAAGGGCGACGTGCACCAGGCGGTGATCGTGCGCACGAGGTTCCCGGTGCGCCGGCCGGACGGCAGCGCGATCCGCTTCGACCGCAACGCGGCGGTGCTGATCAACAAGCAGCAGGAGCCGATCGGAACCCGCATCTTCGGCCCGGTGGTGCGCGAGCTGCGCGCGCGCCGGTTCATGAAGATCATCTCTCTGGCGCCGGAGGTGCTGTGAGATGGCCGCGCGTATCCGCAAGGGCGACCGCGTGCAGGTGATCAGCGGCGCGAACAAGGGCCAGCGCGGCGAGGTGACGCAAGTCATCCCGCGCGCCGATCGCGCCGTGGTGCAGGGCGTCAATCGCGTCACCAAGCACACCAAGCCGCGCGGGATGGGCCAGCCGGGCGGGATCGTGGAGGTCGAGGCGCCGATCCACGTCTCGAACCTGATGCTGATCGATCCGAAGACCGACAAGCCGACCCGGGTCGGGTTCCGGGTGCTGCACGACGGCCGCAAGGTGCGCGTCACGCGCCCCGGCGGCTCGGTGATCGAGGACTGAGACGATGAGCGACACCAAGGGCAAGAAGGGCGGCCCGCCGCAGCAGGCGAAGGGCGGCAAGCCGGCGAAGGGACAGCCGCCGCAGGACGCGAAAGCGAAGGGCGGCGCGCCGAAGGATGCCGCGAAGGATGTGAAGAAGCGCGAGGCGGCGCCGCCGCAGGAGCGCGCCCATGACGCCGAGGCCGCGCCGCGTCCGCCGAGCGACTACAAGGTGCCGCGCCTGCTGAAGCACTACAACGAGACGGTGCGTCCGGCGCTGCAGAAGGAGTTCAACTACACGAACCCGATGCAGGTGCCGCGCATCGAGAAGATCGTCCTCAACATGGGCGTGGGCGAGGCGGCGGGCGACCAGAAGAAGCTGGATGCGGCGGTGGCGGAGATGGCGGTGATCTCCGGCCAGAAGCCGGTCAAGACGCTGGCGAAGAAGGCGATCGCCGGGTTCAAGATCCGCGAGGGTCTGGCGATCGGCTGCAAGGTGACGCTGCGCAAGACGCGCATGTACGAGTTCATGGACCGGCTGATCACCATCGCGCTGCCGCGCGTGCGCGACTTCCGCGGGATCACCGGCAAGGGATTCGACGGGCGCGGCAACTTCGCGATGGGTGTGAAGGAGCAGATCATCTTCCCGGAGATCAACTACGACCGGGTGGATGCGATACGCGGCATGGACATCGTGTTCGTGACGACGGCGAAGACGGACGCCGAAGCGAAGGCGCTGCTGAAGGCCTTCGACTTGCCGTTCGCGAACTGATGGCCGGGACAAGCCCGGCCATGACGGTGACGTATTTGGAAGACCGCCGGCGAATGCCGGTGCGTTCCGGAGGATAGGGTATGGCGAAGACGTCTCAGGTGAACCGCAACAAGAAGCGCGAGGCGATGGCCAAGCGCGACCGCGCCAAGCGGGCGGCATTGAAGACGACGGTGATGGACCGGTCGGTGCCGGTCGGGGAGCGGTTCGAGGCCTCGATCCGGCTCGCGCAGCTGCCGCGCAACGGTGCGGCCAGCCGCGTGCGGCTGCGCTGCGAGATCACCGGGCGCTCGCGCGGCAACTACCGCAAGTTCAAGCTGTGCCGGAACATGCTGCGCAGCCTCGCCAGCGCCGGGCAGATCCCCGGCATGGTCAAGGCGAGCTGGTAGGGCGGGGAGGCACGAATGTCATTGTCCGATCCGCTCGGCGATATGCTGACGCGCATCCGCAACGCGCAGCGCGCGCGGCAGACGGTGTGCGTCGCACCCGCCTCGAAGCTGCGCGCTAACGTGCTGGACGTGCTCAAGCGCGAGGGCTTCATCCGCAGCTTCGCCACCGAGGAGCTGCGGCCGGGCATCGCGCAGCTGCGCATCGAGCTGAAGTACAACGAGGGCGAGCCGGTGATCAAAGAGATCACGCGCGTCTCCAAGCCGGGGCGGCGCGTGTACTCGAAGATCAAGGAACTTCCGCGGGTTTACGCAGGGCTTGGGGTCTCCATCCTGTCGACGCCTCGCGGCGTGATGAGTGACGCGGAAGCGCGCGCTGCCAATGTCGGCGGCGAAGTGCTCTGCCGCGTGTTCTGACGGGGGCGCAGATGTCACGCGTCGGAAAATATCCGGTCGAGCTGCCGGCGGGCGTGCAGGTCGCGCTCGCCGGGCGCACGCTGACGGCCAAGGGCAAGCTCGGCGAGCTGAAGCTGGAGCTGACGGACCACGTCGACGCCAAGGTCGAGGGCAACACGGTCGCCATCGCCCCGCGCGGCAACGCGACCAACGCGCGCATGATGTGGGGCACCACGCGGGCGCTGGTCGCCAACATGGTGCGCGGCGTGTCCGCGGGTTATGCGAAGACCCTGGAGATCACCGGCACCGGCTTCCGCGCCGCCGTGCAGGGGAAGAACCTGGTGATGAACCTGGGTTACTCGCACGACGTGGTCTATGCGGTACCCGAGGGGATCAAGATCACCACGCCGCGCCCGACCGCGATCACCATCGAGGGCGTGGACAAGCGTCTGGTCGGCCAGGTGGCCGCCGAGATCCGCGCGTTCCGCCCGCCCGAGCCGTACAAGGGCAAGGGCGTGAAGTTCGAGGGCGAGGCGATCCGGCGCAAGGAAGGCAAGAAGAAGTGAGCGGCAAGACCGACATCCGGGAGCGCCGGCGCGAGCGCCTTCGCTTCCAGCTGCGACACAAGGGCGGCGGGCGTCCGCGCCTGTCGGTGTTCCGCTCGTCGAAGCACATCTACGCGCAGGTCATCGACGACGCGCAGGGCAAGACGGTTGCCGCCGCATCGTCGCTGGACAAGGGCCTGCGCGAGGGCCTGCGCACGGGGGCCGACAAGGCGGCCGCGGCGGCGGTCGGCAAGCTTGTCGCCGAACGCGCGATCGCGGCCGGCGTCAAGGAGGTCGTGTTCGACCGCGGCGCCTATCTGTATCACGGCCGCGTCAAGGCGCTGGCCGATGCCGCCCGCGAAGGCGGGCTGGCGTTTTGAGGATCTGAACCATGGCACGTGAAGCGCGAGAAGGCGGCCGGGGTCGCGACCGCGACCACAGTCGCGACAGGGACCGCGACGACGACATCATCGACAAGCTCGTCACCATCAATCGCGTGGCGAAGGTGGTGAAGGGCGGACGCCGGTTCGCGTTCGCGGCGCTGGTGGTCGTCGGCGACCAGAAGGGGCGCGTCGGCTACGGCGCCGGCAAGGCCCGCGAGGTGCCGGAGGCGATCCGCAAGGCGACCGAGCGCGCTAAGCGCGGCATGATCCGCGTGCCGATGAAGGAAGGCCGCACGCTGCACCACGACGTCGAAGGCCGCTACGGCGCCGGCAAGGTGGTGCTGCGCGCGGCGTCCGCCGGCACGGGCATCATCGCGGGCGGCCCGATGCGCGCGGTGTTCGAGACGCTGGGCATCGGCGACGTGGTCGCCAAGTCGCTCGGCAGCCGCAATCCGCACAACATGGTCAAGGCGACCTTCGCGGCGCTGCAGAGATGTGCCTCGCCCCGGTCGGTTGCCAACCGGCGCGGCAAGAAGGTCAACGAAATCCTCGGCCGCCGCGACACCGCGGCTCCGGCCGAGGGCGCTGCCCCGGAGGCCGAGGCCCATGTCTGAAACCAAAGGGCCTGAGACCAAGGGGCCTAGGATCAGGGTGACGCAGACCGGCTCGCGGTTCGGCCGCAAGCCCGGCCAGAAGGAGACGCTGATCGGCCTCGGCCTGGGCAGGATGCACAGCGCGCGGGTGCTGGAGGATACGCCGGCGGTGCGCGGGATGGTCCGCAAGGTGGCCCACCTGATCAAGGTGGAGGAGCTCGGCGAATGAAACTCAATGAGTTGCGCGACAATGCGGGCGCGCGGCTGAAGTCCAAGCGGCTCGGTCGGGGTATCGGCTCGGGCAAGGGCAAGACGTCGGGCAAGGGCGTCAAGGGCCAGAAGGCACGCGAGGGCGTGGCGCTGAACGGGTTCGAGGGCGGCCAGCTGCCGATCTACCGCCGCCTGCCCAAGCGCGGATTCAAGAACCTGTTCCGCGAGGAATACGCGCCGGTCAACCTGGATTCGCTGGTCGCGGCAATCGAGGCCGGGCGGATCGATGCCGACCAGCCGATCAACGAGGACACGCTGCGGGCGGCGGGACTGGTGCGCCACGGCGGCGCGGGCGTGCGGCTGCTGGCGCGCGGCGAGATCGCGCGGCCGGTGACGCTGACCGTCTCCGGCGCGTCGGCCAAGGCGATCGCGGCGATCGAGGCGGCGGGCGGCAGCGTGACCACGACGGTCGCCAAGCCGGCGGCGGAGGAATCAGCCCCAAGCTAGGGCAGGCCGGACCGGTTTCGGCGTCCGGGTCAGGCCTTTGGTGCCGGAAGTGCTGGGCCGGTGTGGATGTAGAACGCACGCCGGCCCGCTTCTTCTTCGGCAATAAGCCTGAGCTGGCCGGTAAAGAGCTTCGCTCTCGGAAACTCCGCCGCAATGCGGCTGTCCGCGTAGCCCGGGGCTTCGGCGAAGAAGTCTGCGCCGTGTTGGACGAGACACCCCACAAGGGGGCGGTCCTTCTCGAGCTGGAAGATAACGAATGGACGGCGGCGCTCCATTTGAAGCCTCCTGTTGTCAGAGAGGGCCGGCTACTCAGCTTCGGAAGCGAGCCGCAACACCATTTTTTGCGCGGTGCGGCGCCTTGCACCGGGCAGAGGCTGGGGCGAAACTCGCATGGCGGCGCCCTGGCCCAGCCGGCCGGCGCCGTTCTTGTTTGCCGGACGCGCCCCACATGCGGGGTGGATACCTAGGGGACTCGCCTCATGGCCTCTGCGGCCGAACAGCTCGCTGCGAACCTCAATCTCGGCGTCTTTTCGAAGGCGACCGAACTCAAGAAGCGCATCTGGTTCACCCTCGGCGCGCTCGTGATCTACCGGCTCGGCACGTACATCCCGGTGCCGGGCGTGGACGCCACCGTGATGGGCCAGATGCTGGCGCAGCACGGCAACGGCATCCTGGGCATGTTCGACATGTTCACCGGCGGTGCCCTGGGCCGCATGACGGTGTTCGCGCTGAACATCATGCCCTACATCAGCGCCAGCATCATCATCCAGCTGATGACGGCGGCGGTGCCGACGCTGGAGGCGCTGAAGAAGGAAGGCGAGCAGGGGCGCAAGAAGCTCAATCAGTACACGCGCTACCTGACGGTGGTGATCGCCACGTTCCAGGCCTACGGGATCTCGATCGGGCTGGAGAGCATGAACGGACCGGCCGGGTCCGCGGTGATCGATCCGGGGATGTTCTTCCGCCTGACCTGCGTCATCACGCTGGTCGGCGGCACGATGTTCCTGATGTGGCTGGGCGAGCAGATCACCGCGCGCGGCGTGGGCAACGGCACCAGCCTGATCATCATGTCCGGGATCGTGGCGAACCTGCCGCATGCGCTGGCCAACCTGCTGGAACTGGGACGCACGGGCGCGCTGAGCACCTTCGTGATCCTGGTGTTCCTGGTGATCGCGGTCGGCGTGGTGGCCGGGATCGTGTTCATTGAGCGCGCGCAGCGCCGGGTGCCGATCCAGTATCCGAAGCGGCAGGTCGGCCAGCGGATGTTCGGCGGCGACTCGACCCACATGCCGCTGAAGATCAACACGTCGGGTGTTATCCCGCCGATCTTCGCCAGCTCGATCCTGCTGATCCCGGCGACGGTGGCCGGCTTCGCGCAGACCGGGCCGAGCTGGCTCGCCTGGATCGCCCAGCAGCTCGCGCACGGGCAGCCGCTGTACATGCTCCTGTACGCGGCGATGATCATCTTCTTCAGCTATTTCTACACGGCGGTCGTCTTCAACCCGCAGGAGACGGCGGACAACCTGAAGAAATACGGCGGCTTCATTCCGGGCTACCGGCCGGGCATCGCCACGGCCGAGTATTTCGACTACGTGCTGACGCGGCTGACCACGGTGGGGGCGATCTACCTCGCTGCGGTGTGCCTGCTGCCGGAGTTCCTGATCAGCCAGTACAACATCCCGTTCTACTTCGGCGGAACGAGCCTCTTGATCATCGTGTCGGTCACGATGGACACTGTGACGCAAATCCAGTCGCACTTGCTGGCCCATCAGTACGAGGGGCTGATCCGCAAGGCGCGCGTGAAGGGACGCCCGGCGGTCAGCAGACGATGAACCTTCTTCTTCTCGGCCCTCCGGGCGCCGGCAAAGGCACCCAGGCGAAGCGCCTGGAGGAGGCCCACGGACTTGTCCAGATCGCCACCGGCGACATGCTGCGCGCCGAGGTCGCGGCCGGCAGCGAGATCGGGCTGAAGGCCAAGGCGGTGATGGCGGCGGGCGAGCTGGTGTCCGACGACATCATCATCGCGATGCTCGCCAGCCGGGTGGAGAAGCCGGACGCCGCGAAGGGGTTCATCCTGGACGGGTTCCCCCGCACCGTGCCGCAGGCCCGCGCCCTCGATGCGATGCTGGCGGACAAGCGGATGCGGCTGGACGCGGTGATCGAGTTGCGCGTCGACGACGCGGCCCTGATCGACCGCATCGCCGGCCGCTTCACCTGTGCCAAGTGCGGCACGCCGTACCACGACGCGTTCAAGCCGACGGTGACGGCCGGGGTGTGCGACGTGTGCGGCTCGACCGAGTTCATCCGCCGACCGGACGACAACCGCGAGACCGTGGCGACACGGCTGGAGGCCTATCATCGCCAGACCGCGCCGATCATCCCGCACTACGAGGGGCAGGGCCGGTTCTGGGCGGTGGACGGCATGGCCGATATCGACGTGGTCACGGCCGAGATCGAAGCCGTGTTGAAGGTGGCGGCGGAGAGCTGAGCGGGGCCGGCGCCTCGGGCACCGCTAGTACACCTCGCCGGAAGTCGGCACCCCGTTTAGCATGTCTCACACGGTGAGAGGGCGGCCCTTCATAGTCCAGCGGAAGGGCTTGGCCATGGTCTGGTTGAAGTAGGCGATGAACGCC
>Ga0074045_10000969_pt1 | contig 28158 bp, 19 predicted proteins | sample BogForMeECP23OM2_FD_94442 | JGI IMG/M metagenome (GOLD analysis project Ga0074045, IMG submission 94442) | Bog forest soil microbial communities from Calvert Island, British Columbia, Canada - Bog Forest MetaG ECP23OM2 | ecosystem: Environmental > Terrestrial > Soil > Wetlands ...
GAGATGCGAACCGATCGCTCCCGCGGTTCCGTCAATCGCCGGACGCACCCGCCCTTCCCGCCGCAGCAACTCTACGATCGCAGGCGCATTCAATCCCCGCACCTTGCGCAGAAAGCGGGCCCGCTTCAACAGTTTCACGTCGTCGGCCGTGTACAGGCGGTACTTGCTCTCGCTGCGCCGCGGACGCGCCAGCCCCAGGCTCTCCCACGACCGGATCACCGACGGCGAAACTCCCACTCGCCGCGCCACATCTCCGATCTTCAAATAAGGTTCCATTGGTATTGGGCACCGCCTGCGGAAGTGCTCCCATAGGAATTTTCGATGGGAGGCAGCGCTTTTTTTATCCTTGACAGTGCGCCACTCGCTTCTCTAACCTTGCGGGATTATAGCAAGGTTGTGGCTGCACACAAGCTGTCGTTTCAGGAAAGTTTTCACCAGAGTTCTAAACAAAATCTCCCGCAGCTGCCTGGAGGTTCCATGCCGTCACCGCGAGCCCGCTGGTCCACACTGTGTCCGGGAACCGTATGCCTCGTCGTCGCCTTCTCCTTTCTAGTTCCCACACTCCTTCCCGCTCAAGGTACTGGCGGCCGCATCCTTGGCCGTGTCGCTGACCCTACGGGCGCTGTTTTGGGCGGCGTGAAGGTTACCGCCATCAACGAAGCCACCGGAGTCGTGAGAGATGCCACAACCGCCGAAAGCGGCGATTATGTGTTTCCAGATCTTCCGGTCGGAACCTATACTCTGAACTACGAATTGACCGGGTTTAAGAAGGACGTCCGCAAGAGTATTTCGCTCGACGTCAACCAGGTCATCACGCTCAACATGACCATGCAACTCGGCGCCGCGCAAGAGATTGTCGACGTAACCTCCGAGGCGCCGCTCGTCGACACCACCAGCACCCAGCTCGGCGCTGTGGTAAACAATCGCTCGGTCAACGAACTTCCGTTGAATGCCCGCGATACCTATCAATTCCTTCAATTACAGCCCGGCGTGCAGTCTCAGTTGGGCTCCAGCGGTGGCACTTTCTACGGCAGTGACGACGCCGGAGCAGTCTCCGTCAACGGTGGCCGCAGCCGTGCCAACAACTTCAGCGTCAACGGCGGCGACGCCAACGATCAGTTCGTGAACCTGCCCACCATTCAGCCCACTCCCGACGCCATTGAAGAGTTCCGCGTCATCAGCAACACCTTCGACGCGGAATACGGCCGCAACTCCGGCGCAGTCGTAAACGTGATTACGAAATCAGGCACCAACCAGTGGCATGGCGACGTCTATGAGTATTTCCGCAACACAGTCTTGAATGCGCAGGGCTATTTCAATACCGTCAAGCCGCAGGAAAATCAAAATCAGTTCGGTGGAACCTTCGGTGGTCCCATTAAGAAGGATCGGACATTCTTTTTCCTCTCGTATGAAGGTCGCCGCGTTCGCCAGGGGATTTCCGGCCAAACGGTTGCCGTGCCTACGCCGCAAGAGCGCACCGGAAATTTCTCCGGCGGGTCTGTTTTCGGCGGCGGCATTACCGATGCCACCACCGCGGGAGCCCTCGATGGGCGTCCGGGCTGTGATACCGCACTCGGTCTTCCGCAGGGGGGCATCTCAAATCTTCCTGTCGATCCCAATACGGGAGTGATTGACTGGACGAGTGTCTTTCCCGCCAATGTCATCCCTTCGCCTTGTATGGATCCCGTGGCGGTCGATATGCTCCGCTTCGTACCCGGCGCTAACCGTCCGGACGGCACCTATCAGGCTGTTCCCGCCAGTTCGGACCGGCAAGATCAGTTCACGGTCCGCTTCGACCACCGCATCAATGACCATCAAAATTTCAGCTTCTATTACTACTTCACCGACGATGCGAATTTTCAACCCTTCTACAACTTCCAGGCTTCAGGTGCCAATATTCCGGGCTTCGGCGCCAGGGTGGGCTCCCGCTACCAGCAATACAATCCCAGCCATACCTGGACGATCAGCAATTCTCTGATCAACGAATTCCGGTTCACTTATATGAGGGAAGGCCAGTTGACCTTCCAGCACCCTGAAAACACCGGCTCGGTTCAGTCGTCGTGTTCCTCGGCGGCCGCACAGGCAGTCTGTTTTAACGGAGTTTCCGATTCCAGCGTCGGGCCAAATTCGATTCAGGGAACTTACGGCACGAGCCCTCAGTTCGGCATCACTACCGGTCTACCTCCCGGCCACACCGGCGTGCCCTTTATCGATGTCTCCGGAGGCTTTGCCATCGGCAACGGCTGGGAGGGCGAGTTGCCCCAGGTCGGAAACTCCTTCATGTGGACCGACGGTCTGACTTGGGTCAGGAAAAGTCACACCTTTAAATTTGGTGCGGATGTGCGCCGTGCCCGCTTCGATCAGACTCTTTACTACAACGTGAGCGGCCAGTTTACCTTCAACAGTTCAACTGAAAATTCGGTGCTGTTCGACGATAACTATCCCGGCTATCTCCTTGGTTTGGATGACAGCTATCTTCAGGGATCGGCCCAGCGCGAGAACATTCGCAGCACGGGTCTTTATCTTTTCGCCCAAGACAGCTGGAAGATAAAACCCAACCTCACTCTGAACTATGGCCTCCGCTGGGAGTTGGACACCCCCCTTGCCGACGCGCTCCACCATGTGCAAACCTTCCGTCCCGGCCAGAACTCAACCGTATATCCCTGCGTTCTGACGGCCGCCGAACAAGCGAACTTTGGAGTCAGTACCTGCGCCGAGGCGGGCGTCCAACCGACCGGGCTGCTTGTTCCCGGAGACAAAGGAGTTCCCGCCGGTCTAACCCAGACCTACTACAAAGCCTTCGCTCCCCGCATTGGTATTGCCTACAGTCCCAACGTTCACGACGGTCCCTTAAGCAAGCTCTTTGGTACGGACGGCAAGACCAGCATCCGCGCCGGTTGGGGAATGTTCTACAACCCAATGGAGCAGTTGGTGCTCGAACAGTTCGGCGCAGAGCCTCCCTTCGGTGGCAGCACCTTCCTGCCCGCAACCTTTCTTAACACTCCCTTCATATCGCAAGGCGGGGGCACCGCGAACCCGAACCCGTTCAACGGGATTCTCAGCCCCGCGCGCGGAACCCCTCAAGACTGGGCGTCATTCCGTCCCATGTTGCTTTACGGTGACTTCCAGCCCCACATGCGCACCCAGTATTCGGCCCAATACAATTTCAATATTCAACGAGAACTGGCTCGCGACCTGGTCCTGCAACTTGGCTATGTCGGGTCCCAGGGGCACCGCCTGCTGGCTTCTCATGACATCGATCCGGCCATTCCACAATCTTGTTTGGACCTTAATGCAATTTCCCAATTCTACGCGCAGAGTAATCCAGCCCTCAGCACCGCCACCGCCTGCGGCCCGTTTCTTGAAGACAACCAGTTCCTCTTGCCGGCGAATAGCATCCCGGCGGGTTACACATTGCACTTACCATACGGGCCAACCCCGACCGTCGGCCCCGGCAATCCGGCCATTGACCTCGTCGGCTTGCGGCCCTACTCGTCGCCCAACTGCAATCCTCTAACTGGACTTGGTTGTCCCGTGGATGGCGTCCCTGTTTTCACCAACATCTTCGCCGAAGACACGATCGCTTCTTCTGCTTACAATTCTTTCCAGGCCAGTCTGGAAAAACGCTTCTCCCACGGTCTGCAAATGCAAGCCGCCTACACGTTCAGTAAGTCTCTGGACTGGGCCTCCAGCTTTGAAGAAACCGTCAACCCCTTCAACTACAAAGCCAGCCGTGCCCTGTCGCTCTTTAACTCGGCGCAGCGCTTTGTCATCAACTATTACTGGGAGTTCCCGGTTCCGCGCTATAGCGGCTTTAAGAAAACGCTCTTGGATGACTGGGCCATGTCCGGAATCGTTCAGTTCCAGAGTGGATTCCCGATCCGTATTCAGACCCAGGACGACAATGAACTGATCAGCAGCCTGTTCTTTCTCGGCGCCGGGGCGCCGCAGTTAAGCGGCCATCTGCAGATCCTGGACCCCAAGAAGAGTGGCAACTTCTACTTGAATCCGGCTCAATTTTCCGACCCCACCCTCGGCACCTTCGCCACTACCCCACGCTCCATCTGCTGCGGTCCCGGCGAGAACCAGTGGGATGTGACCTTCTCGAAGAGAATCTCGCTTTCCGAAACCCGATATTTCCAGTTCCGCGCCGACATCTTTAACCTCTTTAACAAGACTCAGTTCGTGAATCCCGACGGTAACTTCAGCAATACAACCTTCGGCCAGGTACTACAAGCGCGCGAAGCGCGCGATGTGCAGTTTGCCCTGAAGTTCTACTTTTAGCTTGCCCGTGTAAGATGTTAGAGAGACCACCCCGGGCGGTTCCACCGCCCGGCATTCTAATGGCCCGCGGCCACAAGAACCGCCGGCTTGAGTCATCCTGGAGTAGTCCGATGTATCCCGATCTGCAGAAGGAGCTCGCAACCTACGAGCGCCGCACGCCCAAATCCTCCGAAGCGCACAAGAAAAATCTCAAACGCATCCCGCTCGGCGTGGCCAGCAACTATCGCCACTACGATCCCTGGCCGATCTTCGTAAAAGAAGCCAGCGGCAGCAAGTTCCGCGACCTTGACGGCAACGAATATATCGACCACAACCTCACCTTCGGCGCGTTGATGGCCGGGCACTGCCATCCCGCCGTCATGAAGGCAGTTGAAAAACGGCTCTCCACCGGCACCATGTTCGGCATGCCTCACGACATGGAATGGGAACTTGCCGAAGAAATCTGTAATCGCTTTCCAGTTGAGATGTGCCGATTCGGCAACAGCGGCACGGAAGCCACCATGCACGCCATCCGCCTGGCCCGCGCCGCCACCGGCCGAGACAAAATCATAAAATTCGAAGGCGCCTACCACGGGCTGCATGATTCCGCTCTAGTCAGCGTCAAGCCTCACGCTCCCGAGTTCGGCGACATCGACAATCCCATCGCCGTTCCCGGCGGCCTCGGCGTGCCCAAGTCTGCGGTTGCGAACGTAGTCGTCGCTACCTTCAACGACCTGGCCACCGTCGAGCGCCGCTTCAAAGAAAATCCCGGCGAAATCGCGGCGATCATACTCGAACCCATTTTGATGAACGTCGGCCTCTGCCTGCCGCAGCCCGGCTTCCTGATGGGGCTCCGCGACCTCGCCACGAAAAACGGCGCACTCCTGATCTTCGACGAAGTGAAAACCGGAGCGAAACTCGGCTGGGGCGGCGCCAGCGAATATTTCGACGTGCTTCCAGACATGATCTGCTTAGCCAAATCAATCGGCGGAGGCCTGCCTCTTGCCGCATTCGGCGCCAGCAAGTCGGTGATGGACCTTATCTCGCAACACAAGGTCTTCCACGGTGGCACCTACAACACCAATCCGGTCTCAATGGCCGCAGGCCTCGCCACTTTCCGCGAAGTGCTCACCCGCGAGAACTATGCCCACGTCGATAAGCTCGGCAAGAAGCTCGCCGACGGATACCGCAAGACCCTCGCGAAGGTTGGCCTGCAAGCCTACATCGCGCAAGCCGGCGCCAACGGCGCCCTGATGTTTTATCCCAGGGAGATTCGCAACTACCGTGACTGGACCACCATCGATATCGATCTCTGGCGGCACTACTGGTTCGCCATGGTCAACCGCGGCGTGATGCCGCAGCCCTACTGGTGGGACGAGCAATGGACCATCTCCGTCCAGCACACCGAGGCCGATATCGACAAACATCTATCTGCTTTCGACGACATCGCAGCATCCCTCGCGAAAGCTCAACAAGAACGCATCGGCCAACCGGTGCTAGCCGCGCACTAAATCGCGTAGGGGCGGACGCATTCGTCCGCCCCTATCGTTGCTTCGCTCTTTACTTTTGACCTTTGGTTCTTGGCCTTTGTCTTGTCCTTTGGCTTTGAAGGGGCGCGGCTGAAGCCGCGCCGTAATAGCTCAAATAAGAGAGCGGCTCTAGCCGCTGAGGTTTCGGTTTCCCTACTTTGTCCACCACCACTCAACCCGCCCAGCCCCAACTCATCCGCGCCCTCGGACGCCGCGATCTCGTCCTCCTCTTCGTAGTCGCCGTCTTCAACCTCAACGTGGTCCCCTCCATCGCCGCCAACGGCGGGGTCACCATCTGGCTCTGGATCATCTCTCTCATTCTTTTCTTCTGGCCGCAAGGCATCGCCGTGATCGAACTCGCACACCGTTATCCCGGCGAAGGCGGTGTCTATCTTTGGGCCAAAGAAGTCTTCGGCGACTTCCACGGCTTCCTCTCCGGCTGGTGTTACTGGACCAACAATATGCTCTATGTGCCGACTGTCATGCTCTACTTCGTCGGCGTCTCCGTCTTCGCTTTAGGCCCCAGCCACGCCGCCCTCGCGGATAACAAGACCTTCGCGCTCACCACGTCTCTCGCTCTCCTTGCATTGCTCACCCTTCTCAACATTCTCGGCCTCGGCATCGGCAAGTGGATCAACAACCTCGGAGCCATCGGAACCTTCATCGCCGCCGCCGTGCTTATCGGTCTCGGTGCAGTGATCTGGTCGCGCTTCGGCACGACCATGACAGCAGCCGATTTCAAGATTCCCCCCAGCCCGCGATTCGTCCTCAATTCCTTCGGCGTGATCTGCTTCGGCCTGGTCGGCCTCGAACTCGCCTCCGTCATGGGAGACGAAATCCAGGATCCCCGCCGCACTCTTCCCGGCGCAGTCGCCTGGGGCGGAGTACTCTCCGGCGCTCTTTACGTCGGAGCCACGCTTGCACTCCTCATCGCAGTGGGAAAAAGCGTCAACGTACTTCAAGGCATCGTTCAGGCGGTCAGCCAGATGGCTGGCCGCGTTGGGGCCGCCTGGATCACCGTTCCCTTCGCCCTCATGCTCAGCCTTTCCATCGCTGGCATCGGTTCCGCATGGATGGGTGGCTCGGCCCGTATTCCCTTTGTCGCCGGCCTCGACTCTTACATGCCCTCCTGGCTCGGAAAAATTCACCCGCGCTACGCCACGCCCTACGCCGCGTTAATCGTGCAGGCTATCGTTTCCGCTTTTCTTGTGATCATGAACTTTCTCGGCGCTGCCGGCGTTCAGGAAGCATTTCAACGCCTTCTTTCGCTGGCCGTTGTGCTGCAACTCGTTCCGTTCGTCTACATGTTCGGCGCGCTGGTCAGATTCGCGCTCCGCGAAAGCGTGCCCCAAGGCCAGTACAGCCGGGCGACGCTGCTCCTCGCGGGGCTGAGTGGCTTGCTGACGACAGTCCTCGGCATCGCGCTTGTATTTTTCCCGGCCCAGCAGATCACATCGCTGTGGTCCTACGAACTGTGGATGTTTGGCGGCACGCTATTCTTCATCGGCCTTGCCGCATTCTTTTTCTTTGTCTACGGCCGCCACAAGGCGCCGAGCCACATTCTCGTGAAGATGGACCATGCTGCACCGGGCGACTCGCCCGTCGAGGCGGGTAAGGCTCGCTAACTCAGGTTTATGTGGGGACAGCCGCCCTCGGCTGCTGTCCCGCGAGCGAAGCTCGCAGACTAGTCAAGGATTCGTATCAAGGCGCGACCTCAGTCGTGCCGCTGTGAGCCAAGAAAAAACGGGCCTTCAGGCCCTGAGGTAGGCAGGAGGTTAAACCAAAATGCCCGGCGGAGTCACCACCGAAGTTCAATCTAAAGTCCGCACCTATCAGATGTACATCAACGGCAAATGGGTCGCGAGCAAGTCCGCGAAAACGTTTCCGGTCTACGATCCCTCAACGGAAGAAATCATCGCTCAAGTCCCCGACGCCGGCCCCGATGACGTGAACCGGGCCGTCGCCGCCGCGAAAGCTGCATTTGAAGAAGGTCCATGGGCAACCGCAACTGCCCAAGAACGTGGCCGCGTCCTCTTCCGCCTCGCAGAAAAAATCCGCGCTAATCTCCCCACCCTCGCCGAGCTGGAATGCCGCAACACCGGCAAGCCCATCGTCGAAGCCGAATTCGACATCAACGACGCCGCCACCTGCTTCGAATATTACGGCGGTCTTGCCACCAAAGTCGTCGGCTACGTTAACCCCGTTCCCGACAATGCCATGTCTCTCTCGCTCAAAGAACCAGTCGGCATCGCCGGACAGATCATCCCGTGGAACTATCCTCTTCTGATGGCAGCTTGGAAGCTAGCTCCCGCCATCGCCGCGGGCTGTACCTGTGTTCTAAAGCCTGCCGAGCAAACGCCCCTCACTGCTCTCGAATTGGCAAACTATTTCGCCGATTGCGGCTTGCCCCCCGGCGTCGTCAACATTGTCACCGGATTCGGCGAAACCTGCGGAGCGCCTCTGGTCCAACATCCCGATGTCAACAAGATCGCCTTCACCGGCAGCGCCGCCGTCGGAAAGATAATCGTGAAGCAAGCCGCCGACACCGTGAAGCGCGTCACCCTCGAACTCGGCGGGAAATCGCCCAACATCTTCTTCGCCGACGCCGATTTCGAAGCCGCCATCGACGGCGCGCTCTTCGGCGTCTTCATCAATCAGGGTGAAGTCTGTTCCGCCGGAAGCCGCATTCTGGTGCAGAAATCCATCTACAAAAAGTTCGTCGAAGCCATGACGGAGAAAGCCAAGAAGATCAAGCTCGGCCCGCCGCTCGATCGTGAAACCAAGATGGGTCCGCTCGTCAGTAAGGAACAGTACGACCGCGTGAACGACTACATCGAAATCGGAAAGAAGGAAGCCACCCTCGCCTCCGGCGGCGGACGTCCCGAGAAAATTGGGAAAGGCTACTATGTCCAGCCCACCATTTTCTCCGACGTTACTAACTCCGCCCGCATCGCCCGCGAAGAAATCTTTGGCCCGGTCGCGGCCGTGATTCCGTTCGAAGACGAGAAAGACGCGTTGAAGATTGCCAACGATTCGCCCTACGGCCTGGCCGCAGCTGTCTGGACCCGCGACATTTTCAAAGCCCTGCGCGCCGTCAAAGCTTTGCGCGCCGGAATCGTCTGGGTGAATCACATGCAACCCACGTACGTCGAAGCCCCCTGGGGCGGCTACAAACAATCCGGCTTCGGCCGCGAACTCGGCCCCTGGGGCATCGAAGAATATCTCGAAACCAAACAGGTCTACATCAATTTGAACGAACAGCCAATCGGCTGGTACTGAAGAGAATGTTTACATGTTGTCATCCTGAGCGAGGACTGTTCTTCGCGCCCAAGCGCGAAGAACAACCGCAGTCGAAGGACCTCTGCACTTTTTGCAGTGCTGCCGAAGCCTCAGGGCGCTTTCCCGAGAAACTGACATGAGTACAATTCGCATTCACACCCCAATCCCCGGCCCCAAGTCCAAAGCGCTCTCCGAGCGCCGCGCTCAAGCCGTGCCCCGCGGGCTTTCTCACGGCACGCCGATCTATGTGGCCAAAGCCGAAGGCGCCTGGCTCGAAGACGTCGATGGCAACCGCTACATCGATTTCGCCGGCGGTATCGGCTGTTTAAACGTCGGCCATCGTCAAGAAGCGGTAGTCGATGCAGTCCGCGCCCAGCTCGACAAATTTCTCCATACCTGCGTGCAGGTCACGCCCTACGAAGGTTACATCCGCCTCGCCGAGCGCATGAACCAAGTGACTCCAGGAAAGTTTCCCAAGAAAACTTTGTTCGTCAACAGCGGCGCTGAAGCCATCGAAAATGCAGTGAAGATCGCTCGCGCCTACACCAAACGCCCCGCCATCATCGCCTTCGAAGACGCTTTCCACGGCCGCACCATGATGACTCTGGCTCTCACCAGCAAGACTCATCCTTATAAAGCTGGTTTTGCGCCCTTTCCGGGCGAGGTCTATCGTGTGCCCTTCGCCTACTGTTACCGCTGCTCCTATAACCTTAAATATCCCTCGTGCGATCTTTACTGCGCCCGCCATCTTGAAGACACTTTCAAGCGCGTCGTCGCCAACGAAGAGGTCGCGGCGGTCATTGCCGAGCCCGTCCTCGGTGAAGGCGGATTCGTCGCTCCGCCGCCGGACTATTTCAAGGTTCTCATCGATCTCTGCCACAAATACAACATCCTCTTCATCGCCGATGAAGTGCAATCCGGCTTCGGTCGCACCGGCGCGATGTTCGCCAGCGAGCGCTATGGCATCGAGCCAGATCTCATCGTGACCGCGAAATCGCTAGGCGGAGGCTTGCCCTTGGCAGCCGTCACCGGACGCGCGGATATCATGGACGCGCCCAGCCCCGGGGGACTTGGCGGCACATTCGCCGGTAATCCTCTTTCCTGCGCCGCAGCATTAGCCGTGCTCGATTTGTTTGAGTCTGAGAACTTACTCGCCCGAGCCAACGAACTAGGCGACCGTTTCCAGCGCCGCGCCCGCGAATGGCAGCGCCGCTGGTCTGTCGTTGGCGATGTTCGCGGCCTGGGTGGGATGCAGGCCATCGAACTGGTGAAGTCGCAGGAGACAAAAACTCCAGCCACCGATGAAACCAAACAGATCACGCAGTACTGTTACGAGCACGGCCTGATTACGATTACCGCCGGAACGTATTCCAACGTGATCCGAGTCCTCGTCCCGTTGGTAGCCACCAACGAGCAAATGGACGAGGGGATGGACGTTCTGGAATCCGCCCTGGCTGCGGTCTGCGACAAGCAAGGCGCCGTTGCACAACTGGCGTAAGTTGGTAAAGTCCATGTGGGGACGGGCGCTTCGCCCGTCCAGCCGAGCGCAGCGAAGCGAGGACTTCGCCAAGAGTCAAATGAGAGTCATGGCTAGAATTGAACTGTCATCCTGAGCGCGCTGCACTTGCGCGCGAAGGACCGATGCAACTCGCGTGCAGCACCACAAAATGCGCGTCGAGAAAAGACAAGAGGCACTACAATGACGACCGTAGCAGCGCCACCAACAATCCGCCTAACCAACTTCATCAACGGCCGATGGACCGACTCCTCCGCCAGTGAATGGCGCGACGTAATCAATCCAGCCACCGGCGAAACGCTAGCGCAGATCCCGCTAGCCGAAGCCGATGAAGTGAACCAAGCAGTCGAAGCCGCCTCCGCTGCCTTCCCCGAATGGCGCCGCACTCCGCCCGAAGACCGTATTCAGCCACTCTTCAAACTGAAAATGCTGCTCGAAGATCACATCGACAACATCGCCCGCATCATCACGCAGGAAAACGGCAAGACCCACGCCGAAGCCAAAGCCGAGATGCGCCGCGCCATCGAGAACGTCGAGGTCGCCTGCGGCATTCCCATGATGATGCAGGGCTACAATCTCGAAGATGTCGCCCGGGGCATCGACGAGATGATGATCCGCCAGCCCATCGGCGTCACCGCCGCCATCGTGCCCTTCAATTTCCCGGGCATGATTCCGTTCTGGTATCTGCCCTACGCGATAGCGACCGGCAATACATTCATCCTCAAGCCCTCCGAGCGCGTCCCCCTCACCATGCGCTACGTTTACGAGCTCCTCGAAAAAATCGGATTGCCAAAAGGAGTTGTGAGCCTGATCAACGGCGGCAAGGCGGTTGTCGACGCGCTTCTCGATCACCCGAAAGTCCGCGCCATCAGCTTCGTCGGCTCGACTCCCGTCGCGAAGTATGTTTACGCGCGCGCCGCCGCCAACGGCAAACGCGCGCAGTGCCAGGGCGGAGCCAAGAACCACGTCGTCGTCCTCCCCGACGCCGACATGCCCATGGCTACCCAGATCATCAGCGACAGCGCCTTTGGATGCGCCGGCCAACGCTGCCTCGCCGTCTCCGTCGCCGTCACCATCGGCGAAGCGCAGAAAACCTTTCGCGACTCCATCGCCGACGCCGCCTCAAAACTCAAAGTCGGCAACGGCCTCGAAGACGGAATTCAGATGGGCCCAGTGATCACTCCGCAGAGCAAAGAGCGTGTCGAATCGCTCATCAGCCTCGGCGAAAAACAAGGGGCAAAAGTTCTGCTCGACGGCCGCAACTCAACGATTCCGAAATACGAATCCGGCAACTTCGTAAAGCCGACGATCCTAGACGACGTACCCGCGACCAGCGATCTAGCCGACACTGAAATCTTCGGTCCGGTCCTGAGCTTAGTCCACGCCGACAATCTCGACGACGCGCTCGCCTTCCTCGAACGCAGCGCCTACGGCAATCAGGCCTCGCTGTTCACATCCAGCGGATCGGCCGCGCGCCGCTTCCGCTACGAGGCCCCGGCGGGGAATATCGGCATCAACATCGGCGTCGCCGCGCCCATGGCCTACTTCCCCTTCAGCGGATGGAAGAACAGCTTCTTCGGCGATCTCCACGGCCAGGGCCGCGACGCCATCGAGTTCTACACCGACAAGAAAGTAGTAGTAGAACGCTGGGCCAAAGAACACAGCCGCAAGTTTTGACGACAATTGGGGCTCTCATATGACGATTCTCACCACCGAGGCACAGAGACACAGAGAAACCCTTGGGGAAAAGGATGATGCTTGGACTGCTCCGATCATCGGAGCGGCAATTGAAGTGCATCGTCATCTCGGTCCTGGGTTGCTGGAGTCCGCTTACGAGGAATGTATATATGAAGCTCACCGGCAAACGTGTGGGTTTGCTGATCAATTTCAATACTTCACTGTTGACACGCGGAATCATCCGTAGAGTTCTTTAACGTTCTTATTGTTTTCTCTGTGTCTCTGTGACTCTGTGGTAAACAAGTCTTCGAAGGAACCTATGACTACGACAGTTGCAAATCCCGCCATGACCGGCAAAGAAATCGTCGACCTCTCCCGCAAGCACACGCTCTACGAGTGGGCGGCGCAATCGAAGGTCGATCCCATTCCGGTGGCTCGCGCCAAGGGCATTTACTTTTACACGCCGGAAGGTAAGCGCTTCATCGATTTCAACAGCCAGCTGATGTCCGTCAACATCGGACATGGCGACCAGCGCGTCATCCAGGCCATCAGCGAGCAGGCCGCGACTCTCGCCTACGCGAATCCCTTTATGGCTACGGAAGTCCGCGCGCGCCTTGGTGCCAAGCTCGCCGAAATTACTCCCGGCGACATCGACACCTTCTTCTTCACCAACGGCGGCGCCGAGGCCAACGAAAACGCCATCAAGATCGCGCGCTTCTTCACCGGACGTCACAAGATCATGGCGCGCTATCGCTCCTATCACGGCGCGACTGCGGGCGCGATCAGTCTTACCGGCGATCCACGCCGATGGGCCGTCGAGCCTGGCATTCCGGGCGTAGTTCATGTGCTCGATCCTTATCACGGCATCGAGCGCGGTTGGGAATCGGCTGAGACTTCTCTCGCCATGATTGAAGAGACCATGCAGCTCGAAGGTCCGCAAACCATCGCCGCGTTCATCCTCGAACCTGTCACCGGAACCAACGGCGTTCTAGTTCCGCCCGATGGGTATCTCGAAGGGCTGCGCAAGTTGTGCGACAAGTACGGCATATTGATGATTGCCGATGAAGTGATGGCCGGCTTCGGACGAACCGGCGAATGGTTTGCCGTCGACCACTGGAAGGTTGTCCCCGATCTGCTTTGCATGGCGAAGGGTCTGACTTCGAGCTATCTACCGCTGGGAGCGGTTGGCATGCGGCATCACATCGCGCAGCATTTTCAGGACAAGGTTTTTTATGGGGGGCTGACTTATAACAGTCATCCCATGGGATGCGCTGCGGCGCTGGCTACGATTCGCGTCTATGAAGAAGATGGGCTGATCGACAACGCGAAAAAAATGGGCGCGATCATGAAAGCGCTGGGAGTTGAGTTACAGGCGAAGCATCCATCGGTGGGCGCAGTGCGCTCGATCGGACTGTTCGGCATCGTCGAATTAATTCGTAATCACAAGACCCGCCAGCCCATGGCTCCCTTCAACGGCACGTCCGAGGAGATGGCTGCTCTCGGACGCTTCTTCCGCGAACAGGGCCTCTACACTTTCGTGCGCTGGAACACGTTCTTCACTAATCCTCCGCTCTGCATCAACGAGCAGCAACTGCGCGAGGCATTTGAAATCATCGATCGCGGACTCCAGATCACTGATAAGGCCGTGGTCGAGTAGCTTCGAGCTGCGAGTCCCGAATCCCGAGTCGCTGGCGACGAAGCGATTCTTATTTGTGGTCACCGGGCCATTCTTTTCCTGCCTCGCTGCAGTTGCCGTAGACTTCCTTAATCCTTTGCGCGTCAATCGTTAAATAGCCAACTCCGGTGGTCGTGCCTTCATTGTAGATTCCGTTCTGATTCTCCAGGGCATCGTTCCCATCACGACGTCTGGCTTGCTTCGCAGCGAACCCCGAGCTTTCGCTTCATCAGCTGAACGTAGATTCGACGTTGCTGTGCATGTAGTAGTGCTGTAAGAACCCCGCGCGCCTGAACAAGAACTAAAGAAATCCACACCCTTGTTGTGACATCCGACCTTGCCCCCACAATTCAATTGCGTAATCATGATCGAGGCCGTGACGGTCAGGTCAGCCTGTATCGCCTCGGTCTAAGCTCCCTGTTCTCTATATTTTGATACCTAAGTTCTTTGAAAACCAGATTTTGCGAGGCCCGTTTTTGCGAAACCCGCGCGGGGCAAGACTTTCGCAGGTATGGTGATGAAAAAAATTGGTCTGAGATCTGACCTGGGCGGGGTTCATTCCCGTTCTCACCATTTTCCTCCCCAACTTTATTTCAGCAGGAAATCAACAGCGATCAGGAGAGGGATGACAGTTTGCGGGGTGCGGCGTCGCTTCGCTCCGCGGACAGCCGACGCGGCTGTCCCCACATGAGCAGTTTGTGCGAACGTCTATTGTTGTTGCTGCTGCTGTTCGTGGTCGATGCGGCTGCTGCGGCGAGAGGTGGGACGGGATTGGATCACTACCGTGGGGGCTACGTGTTCCGGCGGCGGGGCGTCGGAGGGGCTTACGGTTACGGCTACGCTCAACTGGCTCTCGGCTTCGCCTTTGTGCACGCCGCGGGTGGGGGGAACATCGGAGTAGTCGCGTCCAATGGCGACGCGAATGTGGCGGTCGGCGCCGATCAGGTTGTTGGTGGGATCGAAGGCAACCCATCCCAGGTCTGGCATGAGAGCCTCCACCCAGGCGTGGGATGCGCCTTCGAGAGAGCGGTACTGGGTTTCGCCGGCCTCGGCTTCGCTGGGATGAAACATATATCCGCTGACGTAGCGGCAGGGAACATTCAGCGGCCGGACCAGCGCAATCATGATGTGGGCGAAATCCTGGCAGACTCCCTGGCGGGTGCGCAGGGCGTCGTCGATCGGAGAATCGACTTTGGTGCTGTTCTTGACGTAGTCGAACGATTCGTAGATGGCTTGAGTCAGTTCGATGAGCACTTGCAGCGGGGTGTCGCGGCGCTGGCAGCGGAGCTGCAAGGCCAGGGCTTGCAGGCGGTTGCTGGTTTTTGCGAACTGGCTGGGGAGCAACATCTCCCAGTGATCTTCAGTCGCGACCAGGCGGTCGAGGTCCCTCCAATCGCCGGAGTCGCCGGGGCGGGGAACTGGAGCGGCATCCACTTCGACGGTAGATTCAGCGGTGACTTTGACCTGAGTGTGATTTCCGGCGATATCGAAGTGGTGAACCGTGTTGCCCATGAAATCGCGGTATTGCATGATGCTGGCCGCGGGGCTGACGTCGAGTTGAAAAGTCAGACAGTGCTGGAAGCCGTCACTGCGCGGCTGCATGCGAACTTCCATCACACTTTCGCGGACTGCCGGCTGATAACTGAACGTCGTGGTGTGGCGGACGGAATAGATCAAGAGAGCCCCTCTTCTCGTTGCTCAAGCTACCAACGCCGACTCCACCGAATAATCAAAATAGATCTGATGGATTGCATTATGCGCCTGCGTGCACTGCCAGCGGACGCTGTCCACGAATGCATTGGCGCCCGCCGCCATAATTTCGTCGATCTGACTGAAGCTGAGAGTGGCGCGCAGCCGGCCGGCAATCCGCACTGGCTGCTCAGCCTTTCGTTCGGTCAACTCTCCGATGGCGCGCAGCGCGGTGTGCACCATATCGACGGAAAAGCGCACCGAGTGCGGAAACCCTGGGTTCAGCAGCAGAAACTCGGCCACCCGCAGCGGCCGCAACTCGGCGGTGTGAGCCTTGCAGTACGCCTGAAAAGCCGCGCAGGATTTCAGCAATCCCACCCATTCGAGATACTCTTCGCTTTCGACGGCCTGATCGAGCGGATGAGGCAGCCGGCTGAAGTGCGCTCCAATCAGGCGGGCCACGCAATCGGTGCGTTCGACATAGCGGCCGAGCTGGATGTAATGCCAGCCCTCGCCGTGCGACATGGTGGAGTCGGTCACGCCCTGAAACAGGTGAGCTCCCTCCTGCACCGCGCGAAAGAATATGTAGGAATCGAGCAGGCCGGCGTCGCTCGATGCCGTGCTCTTGACTTGCAGGAAGAGACGATTCAGTTGCTCCCACATATCGGAGCCGCACTGCTCGCGAACCTGCCGCAGGTTCTCCCGAGCTGCGGCGACGCACGAAATAATCGAAGAAGGATTCGTGCGGTCCAGAGTGAGGAGATAGGTCAGGGTCTCGGCATCGAGTGGAGTGTTTTCCGGAGCGGGCACTTGCAGAGCCTGCAGCAGGCCCAGCCATCTACCGGAGCCGGCCTCCGGGGATTGATCGAGGCGGAGTTGGTGGTCGACATCGATGAGGCGGGCGGTATGTTCGGCGCGCTCGAGGTAGCGGCTCATCCAGTACAGGCTGTCCGCCACCCGCGACAACATGGTCTCTCTGTGTTCGGTCATACGAGTTTGCTCACGCGCGTAACACCCAGGTGTCTTTACTGCCGCCGCCTTGCGAGGAGTTCACGACCAGCGAGCCGCGCCGGAGCGCGACCCGAGTCAGGCCTCCAGGAACCAGCGTCACATTCTCGCCATAGAGAATGTAGGGGCGGAGGTCGACGTGACGAGCCTGCGCTTCGCCTTCCAAGAAACATGGTGCGCGCGACAGGCTCAGCGTCGGCTGCGCGATATAGTTGCGGGGCTCGGCCTCAATGCGGCGGCGGAAGTCATCCTGCTGCTCCGCCGTGCTGTGAGGACCAATGAGCATTCCGTAACCGCCCGATTCGCCGACCGCCTTCACCACCAGTTGATCGAGGTGTTCGAGGACATACTTGCGTTGGGCGGAGTCGGTGAGCAGATAAGTTGGAACATTGGCCAGGATGGGATCCTCGCCCAGATAGTAGCGGATGATCTGCGGGACGTAAGCGTAGACCGCCTTGTCATCGGCGACCCCGGTTCCGATGGCGTTGACTAACCCCACGTTGCCGGCGCGATAGGCGTTGAACAATCCCGGCACACCCAGGCTGGAATCGCGCTGGAAGCAGAGGGGATCGAGGAAGTCGTCATCCACGCGGCGGTAGATGACATCGACGCGCCTGAGGCCGGCGGTGGTTCGCATGTAGACCACGTTGTCGTGCACCAGCAGATCGCGGCCTTCCACCAACTCGATGCCCATCTGCTGCGCCAGAAAGGTGTGCTCAAAATATGCGGAGTTGAAAACTCCGGGAGTGAGTAGAACAACGGTGGGTTCGTGGCGGCTGGAAGTGTTTGGCGGACTGAGCGCGCGCAAGGTGGCCAGCAGCGCGTTGGCGTAGTGATCGACGGGACAGACTCCGTAGTCGCGGAAGAGTGTGGGAAAAACCTTCTTCAGAACCTTGCGGTTGGCCAGCATGTACGAAACGCCGCTGGGCACGCGGAGATTGTCTTCCAGCACGGCGAAACTGCCATCGGGAAGGCGCACCAGATCGGTGCCGCAGATGCTGACATAGATGCCGCGTGGGATGTTTAATCCTCGCATCTCGCGGCGGAAATGTCGGCAACTGTAGACAAGCTCTTTGGGGACCACGCCATCCGCCAGGATCTTTCCGCCGTGGTAAATATCCTCGAGGAACAGATTTAGAGCTGCGATCCGTTGCGTCAAACCGCTTTCGATCTTGCGCCATTCCGCGTGGGGAATGATGCGGGGCAGAAGATCGTTGGGGAAGACACGCTCGGTGCCTTCGGAGTTGCCGTAAACCGTGAAGGTAATGCCCTGATGCAGGAAGGAGAGATCGGCAGCCTGCTGGCTCTTGCGCAACTCCTCGGGAGGCAGATCGAGCAAGGTCTGAAATAGAGGCCGGTAGTGGGGACGCGGGACGCCGGGCGACTCGAACATCTCGTCGTAGGCGCCATCGAACTGATAATTGCGGAAAGGAGGGCGCGACAGGGCCAGAGCAGACTCCGGCATCGTCATCCGCCGCAGAACGGCGCGGGTTCGGGTACGGCTATGAGGCACGCAAGGACTTTAAGTGGCACGCCAGTCCCAAGTCCAATCTAATTTGTTCATGGGGTCGATTTGGTTTTCAGCGGCGGTCCGAGCTGCGGGGGCCGCCCCGAAGCTGGGATGCGCCAGATGCGCTGCTGAACATCCGCTTGACGAAAACATTACGTGTTCGCGGCCCCTCTATGCCACTCCGAGAAACCGAAACAAACTACTTATGCTTCGGTGGCTGTTGCTTTTCCTGCAGATGCTGCTGCTGCTGAGTATGCCTTTGCTGCAATTGCTGGGTCTGCTGCTGGTGCCGCTGCTCGACCTGCTGCTTCGTAGCTGCGTCGGCCTTCTGTTGCTCCAGCCGTTGATGCTCCTGCTCCTGCTTTTGCTGAAGTTTCTGCCGATCTTGTTCCTGCTTTGCCAACATTTTTTCCTGCTGCTGCTGGTATTTTTTATCGCGGTTGGCGTTTCCGGTGTTGGGAGGAGCTGGACGATCGAGGGGCGGAAGCTCTTTCGGATGAACTGCGGCGCCCGCCGCCCCGCTGGCGCCATGCGGTTGACCGCCACCACGATTGGCGGGAGGGTGGTAAGTCGCCCCGGCTTCTTTTGCGGGCATTGCGGCGTGAAAGTCTCCTGGTCGATCCGTAGCGGCAATTGGCGGCTTGCCCTGGTTGGCCGAGGCCCGAAGTTGCGGGTTGTTGCGGGCTGCCTGGAAATGTTGGGTTTGAGCGGCAACGGGCGGAATATGACGCTCATGCTCAGCGGTTTCCTCCTCCGGCCGCGGACGCGCTTCAATGCCGCCGGGACCGCCGTTATAGCTGATGTGATTCACCGTGACATTGTGTACCACGGTTTCGTTGTACACGTTATGGATGTTGACGACGTTAATATTGGTCACCGAACGGTTGTAGAAGAAGTGGTCGTGGTCCCAGCGTCCACCTTTGAAGCCGAAACCGAAATAGCCGAAGCCGTAGACGACTCCGCCATAGAAACCGACATGCGGACCCCACCAGCCGTCATGGAAAAGATACACGCCGTCGCTCCAGCCCCACCACGGCGGAGTCCACAGGTAACCGACTTCCGGAGCTAAGACCCAGGTGCCCGGCACCCAGTAGTAGTCACCGGCATCGTCATCCCAGGCCCAGTAGCCGGGCGTCCAAAGGTAGCCGTCTCCGGGACAGAGGGGTTGCTCATACACCGGCAGCGCAGGTGGACCAAACGCCACCGAGATCCGGACTTGCGCCAACGACGCGGTTGACATGGCCAGTACAACAAGAACGAAGAATAGTTTGCGGAGGGAGGGAATCGTACGCATGGTGCTTCCTCTCGAAACGAATTAAAGATTAGAGGCTTCCTAGGCCGAGACGAATGCTACCACCGGGCTGAAGTTTTGTTCAAGGGTCAGGGAACCAGACCGAAGATTCCCGCAGGGGAGAAATGGCAGAAGCTCGAAATCAGGCGCGCCAGATGCGCTGCTGAACATCGAGCGAGGAGAACATTACCGGCTCGTGGTGCACGCTGGTGGCGTGGCGGTTGATGGCCGTGGCGGCCTGTGTGCGCAGGTTGCCATCGCGGGCATCGAAATCAAGGGTGCTGACATTGTGGGCGCACCGGGTGCAGCTGAACTTCATGCCCCCCTTGATTCGCGCCATGGTGTAGTGTCGCTTCACAATTCCGAGTGTAGTCTTTTGGCGAGAGAGTAGCGCGCACGTCGGTGAGGCAGCGAAGGTAATCGGGCCGGGGGCGGGGGGAGTTCCGAAGCGGGAATGGGATGGGTGTCATGACCGTGCAAGTCGAGAATCCCCCTGGGAAAACAACGCGAAACGATGCGGACCCAGAGCAGGCTGACGCCTCGCTTCGCGAGGTGGAGCAGCCGAGTGCGGGCCGTCCCCACGCAAACCCTTGGGCATCCTCATTTCACGAGGCGGTTGTACTTCATCAGAACCTCGCGGAGGCGGTTGTGGGGTAGGGCTATTACTTCGTGGTCGTCGATGCCTTTCATGGTTTCGGCGGCGACCATCGCGTTGACCACAGCTTCTTCTGTTGCCTGCACCGTGGCTAGGAAGAGCGGATCCAGCGAGTCGTTGGGGAGCATGATTAGCTGGTGCAGGCCTTTGGTGCCACCAGCACCGGGGTTGGCGATGGAGAAAGCCAGAAAAATATCGCCGGAACCATCCCCCGAGTAGCTACCGTTGCGGCCGAGTCCGAGGGAGACCCTGCGGGCGATGCGCTTGAGTTGCGTGGGGATGAGCGGGGCGTCTGTGGCCACGATGACGATAATCGAGCCGGTGTCATCTCCATATGCGGGATGCTCAGGAATTTCTTTGCCGACGGGAACGCCGGCGATGCGAAGTTGATCGCGGCGTCCGTAATTGCATTGGACCAGGACCCCGACGGTGTAGCCGCCTTCTTTCGCACCGAGAAGGCGAGAGGAAGTTCCAATGCCACCTTTGAATTCGTTGCAGATCATGCCGGTGCCGCCGCCAACACTGCCTTCTTCGACCGGGCCGGAGTGGGCCACGTCGAGAGCATGAAAGGCGTGTTCCGGATGAACGTGGAATCCGTTGATGTCGTTGAGCCAGCCGTCCCAGGTTTCGGCTACGACGGGGAGCGACCACCAGTAACCTTCCATGTCAGGCGTGCCGTGCTTGACCTTCCACGCGATGACGGCGTCGCGGACCACGCCGACGCTGTGCGTATTCGTAATCATCACAGGGCCGTTGAGGAAGCCGGAGTCTTCGACCCATGTGGTGCCGGTCATTTCGCCGTTGCCGTTGAGCGTGAACCAGGCGGCGAAGACGGCATCGTTGGACGTCTTGCCGCGGGGATGGATGGCGGTGACCCCGGTTCGCACCGGGCCTTTGCCGACTTCGAGCTTGCCCTCGCCGGAGATCAGCGTGGTGTGGCCGACCTCGACACCTTTGACGTCGGTGATGGCATTGTTGGGACCAGGAGTGCCGTCGAAAGGGACTCCGAGATCGCGGGCACGGGGCTTTTGCGCGTGGGCAGTGAGGGTGAGGGTAAGGGCGAGAACAATGGCGGCGAAGGTCTTCGGCCGGGCCGAGGGGGCAACCTGAAAGGAAAACGGCGAGTAGCACGGGATTAAGCGGCGTAACATGGGGCCTCCGGAGGAACGAAGAAGTATAATCGCTGGCAAGAAAAACATTTCGCGGGGGGAACATGGACGGCTGGAAAAAAGCTGTGATCGCGGGTTCGATGGGAGCGGCAACGGTTCTGTTCATGAAGAAGAAATTTCCGGCGGGTGTGCTGATGACGGGAGTTGGGCTGGCCGTGCTGGCATCGGAGTTTCCGGAGAAGTTCGAGAAAGTGCGCCGGATGCTGCCGGATTATTTTGACCGCGGCATGCAAGTGATGGAGATGGCGGCGCGGGCTGGCAAGCGAATCACCGAGGCGGCGGGGCAGAGCGCGATGGATGCGTGGGAGGAAGTAGAGGGATGAGAAAGACGGCATCCGGCTTTCGGCTTCCGCAGGGTAACTCTGCGCCAACCGCTTCGGCGTGAACTGGTGTCGGATCTGAAACCGGGTGCCGGAAGCCGAGCTTCACTCGATGCCGAGTTGTTTCCTGGCCTCTGGGCTGAGGCGCTCGGGAGTCCAGGGTGGAGTCCAAACCACATTCACTGAAGCATTGCGGATGCCGGGCAACTGCTCCAGGCGCGATTTGACCTGGGCGCTGATGTTGACGTGCTCCGGGCAGCCTTGCGCGGTGAGAGTCATATCAATGACCACGTCCTGCTTGGCTGGTTCCGCAGGATCGACGGGGACGGGCGCAAAGTTCACGTGGTAGATCAGGCCCAGGTCAACGATGTTGACGGGGATCTCGGGGTCGTAACAACTCTTCAGCGCGCTTAATACATCTTCTTCCGTGACGCTCGTCATGGGCCTTCCTTCGGTGACTCCGAACTCCGGGTTCGGGCTGGCAATCTAGGGGTGCTGTCTGCTTACAGTGTAACGCAGGTTTTGTTGCGACAGGGCCCACTCCGGTAGCGGCAATCTGGTAGAGTCTTGTTCGCATGATGAGTGAGGAAGCGAAACAAAGGATTCAGATTGCGCTGGCACTTGCCATCGTCGTCGCTGGATTGCGCGCGGGATACATCGTTTACCGGCGTTACGAGGACAATCTCGCGGCGCAGAAGCAACAACTGGCGAAGAATTCCGGCTACTCGAACCCCGATTATTATGTGGTACCTAAAAAACTCTATCCCTTCGACTTGAAGTCCGCGAAACAATTGACCCTGCAGCCGGTGTGGGTGAAGGAGGGATATCGGTACACATACTTCCGGTACGTCCCGGCGGTGAAGCGCGTCGATTTTGCACACGATATGGGATTACTGGGGCCGATCGAGCGGCTGGAAATACAAGATGTGATAGCGGTTGCCGCGCCCGGCGGGCGGCGGCAGGTCGTCGCTGTGTTTGAGAAAGGCGGCAAAAGCTACGCTGTGCCCATCGGATTTGAGAGCGATGGCCAGTTCAAGATTTACTCCGATGAGATTTTTTACGTGGAAGATCCGCATGAGTTGTACAAGCACTGGCCGGCGGATGTTTGGGATGCAGTAGTGAAGCACGAAGTGAAGCCGGGGATGAACGAATTGCAGGCGGATTTTGCAATAGGAATGGGCGTTCCGGATGCGGGCGCGTCGTCGGAGGAGAAGACCGTGCGATACCCGAACGGGGGGAAGCCGCTGGTGGTGATCTATCGAGAGGGGAAGGCGGCAGAGATTAAGCCGGGCAGTTAGGAAACGTAATCCCGACCTACCTCCCCAAGAACGGTGAGACAGGCCGGGACACCTTCACTTTTTTATTTCGGTCGAAATTCTACTTCACTCCAGCCAGCGCTTTAGAGACTTCGCCGATATCCGGCACAACGGGGATCTCGTAGTCCTTGTGCCAGGCGAGTTTGCCCTCGCGGTCAATGATGAAGATGGCGCGGCCGGTGATGCCCTTGTCTTCGAGGTAGACTCCATATTTTGCCGCGACCGCACCGCGCGGGTGGAAGTCAGCGAGCAGCGGGTAGTGAATGCCCATCTTTTCTGCGTAGGCCTTGTGGGACCACACGCTGTCGACGCTGAGGCCGAGAACCTGGGCGTCGAGATCTTCGAACTGCTTCTTATCGTTGACCATGCAAACGTGCTCTTTGGTGCAAACGGGGCTCCAGTCAAGGGGATAGAAGACCAGGACGACGCGCTTCTTGCCCCGGAAGTCGCTGAGCTTCACCTCCTGCTGGTTCTGATCTTTCAAGGAGAATTCGGGGGCGGGGGCGCCGACGGTTGCTGGCATGATTTCCTCCGGATAAGTTTAATTTCAGACCCGACTCTTGTCGTCGAGTTCGATCATCATACGACAATTATTAGAGCAGGCTGGCGCCTGAGCCTGCTCGTTTTATGTGTTAGCTCCGAGTCCCCGCCTTCAGGTTGTCGTGATCGTAATATTCGTAAGCTGACATCGGCTTTTCGCCGCCCTTCTTCCAGGTGCGCGAATCCTCGGGCACTTTCCCCAGCACTCGCGCCATTTCTCGGATGTGCATCGCCACCGTACCACAGCACGCGCCGATGAAGTTGATCCCGATGTCACGCGCCTGCGCCGCATACTTCCCCATTTCACTGCGCGTCAGCTGCAGCGGATCCAGCCCGTAGGGAAACTCCGGCAGGCTGGTGAAATCCGGCTTCTGCTTAGGAGTGCGGTAGGCGACCGGCTGACAAGCGAGGTATCCGGACACTGCCTTACGCATTTCTTCCATCGGCCCCAGAATGTGCTCCGGCGGCCGCAGGCAGTTCATGCCCACAATGTCGGCCCCGGCGTCGAGCAGCGCTTTAGCTGCGTCTGCCGCGCTTTTGCCCTCGGCGGTCTCATCTTTGTTCTCAAAACAAATCGTGACCATCGTCGGTAATCCGGTCTTCTTGGCGCGCTCCACCGCGATCAGCGCTTCTCCCAGCCAGGAGAAAGTTTCCCCAATGATGAAGTCCACTCCTTCCTCAACCTGCACCGCCAGTTGCTCATCAAAAGTTTTCCGCACGCGATCGGCGGCCGATGCGCTCCCTGGCTCGTACATCCACGTTAGGCTCAAGTTTCCCGCAACCAGGCATTGATCGCCTGCAACCTCCCGCACAATGCGGACCGCGGCTCGATTCAAATCCTCCAGCCGATTTTCGAGTCCTACTGTTGCCAGCTTATCCCGGCTCGCGTAAAACGTCAGGGCCTGCAGAACTTCCGATCCAGCTTCGCGGAACTCCAGGTGCAATTCGCGCAACGCCTCCGGATGAGTCAGCACCACCTCCGGAGTGAACGGACCCGCGCGCACCCATCCGCGCTTCTCCAGTTCGAGCAGATATCCGCCGTCGCCCAATACTGGGCCTTCCTTCAGCCTTTCCAGAATGCCTTTCTTTTTCATGTGCTCTCCTCAATTCCTAAAAAAAGTTCAGTACCCTGGGACCCTCTGGGTCCTCTGTGTTAAAGATTTGTCTCACGCCGCCGTGCCCTTGAATCGTCCTTTCTTCCAATCCCGCAAAGCCTGCAGCGCCGCATTGCGACCCGGCGCGCCCGTAACCCCGCCGCCAGGATGCGCTCCCGCACCGCACAGGTACAGCCCGTGGATCGGCGTGCGATACTGCGCCCAACCTGGCACGGGGCGCATAAAAAAGAGCTGCTCGAGCCGCAAATCGCCGTGGAAAATATTTCCCTCGGTCAATCCGTAAGTGCGCTCCAAATCGAGCGGCGTAAGCACCTGCCGGGCGACGATTGCATTGGGCACATTAGGCGCGTACTCCGCAATCTTCTTTACCACGCGATCGCCCAGCAGTTCGGGTTTTTGGTCCCAGTGGCCTTCGCGCAGTTTGTAAGGCACATACTGCACGAAGCATGTCAGGATATGTTTGCCCGGCGGCGCCAGCGAACTATCGGCATTCGATGACACCACGCAGTCCACCCACAATTCTTCCGGAATCTCGCCAAATTTCGCGATGTCATAACACCGCTCCGCGAACTCCAGCGATGGAACCAGCGTATAAAATGTGCGCTCGAGCGGCGTGGCCTGGGGCGAAGTTCCCGTAAACCTGGGTTCTTCCGCCAACACCAGATTTACTTTTGCGCATGGTCCGTCCATCTTGATGCCACGCACCGCGAACAGAAAATCTTCAGGCAACTCCCGCGCAGCGACCAGCTTCGAGAATGTGCGCTTGGGATCGGCGTTAGAGAGAATCATCCGTCCACGAATCTCGCTGCCGTCTTCCAGCACAACGCTGTACGCGCGCCCTTCACGCACTTCAATCTGCGCCACCTCAGCCGAAGTTCTGATCTCCACGCCCAGCTTCTTTCCAGCCGCGGCCATCGCCTGCGTGATCGATCCCATGCCGCCCATCACGTGCCCGTAAAAACCCTGCAGTTCGTGTTCGCCACCGCTAAGCAGGTGAAACAATAATCCGATGGCCGTGCCCGGCTGGTACGGCCCACCATGCTTGCCGTACACATTGTTCGCCAGAAACATCGTCTTTATCTTTTCAGATTCGTAATTGTGATCGAGAAATTCTCCGAGACTTCCCGTCAGAAACGAAATCAGTTGTGCAATCTCACTGCTGGAAATTCCGCGAAACCGTTTGCCCACTCGAAACAAATCGCTCCAGCCGCCCACGGTCGAGGTGTCCAGCTCGGGCGGCGGCTCCATAAAAAACGGCTGCAGGTATCGCGCCAGCTTTTTCAGTTGATCGTCCACTTCAACAAACCGCGCTGCATCCTTCGCCGAGATCTTCCCAAACTCCGCCTTTGCCCGCTCGCGATCCACCCACCAGGGAACCACGCACCCATCGGGGAAGGGAACCTGAATTGCCGGATCGCAGGGAATCATGCGCAATCCATGTTCAGCCAGCCTCAGTTCCGAGATCACCTCCGGACGCAGCATGCTGGCAATGTAAGAAGTCGTCGAGGCCCGGCAGCCAGGAGCAATCTCCTCCGTGACACAACATCCGCCGACCATCTCGCGACGCTCCAGCACCAAGGTGGAAAGTCCAGCCCGCGCCAAGTACGCCGCCGCGGTCAACCCATTGTGGCCGCCACCTACAATAATCGCGTCGTAAATATGCTTCGACGACGTTTTCACAGAGTCTGACTCAAAGTCACAAACCCCATCTCCAGCAGCTTCACATTACTGTAGCAAGCCGTAAAAATGAAGTTGAAAGTTACCTTCTTCTCCGATATGCTTTCGTGACTTGGAGTCATTATGAGCGGCATCGCCAGCAATCCCGTTGCTCAGCCCCCGTACATCCGCAGGCGCTCCCCCCGGCCGCGGTCCGAAGCCAAGCGCTCGCGCATCGTCGAAACCGCCATGCATCATTTCGCCGAGAACGGCTACCACTCCGCCCGCGTCGGCGACATCGCGGCCGCGCTGGGCATCGCCAAGGGTTCCGTCTTTCAGCATTTCGGCAGCAAGGATGGGCTCTTCTTCGAAGTTTACAAGCGCGCCGTGCGCTCGTTCTCGAAATATCTGGACGCTCCCGCCGAAGTGCGTGCCGCAGGCTTCTTCAGCGTTTTGCACTATTGGCTGATTCGCACCGAGCACATGCTGCAGGAAGATTGGATCCCCTACCGCATCGCCCTGCTCGGCAACTACGGCACCGATCTGACTCTGAAGCGCGAAATCAATCGCTTTCTTGTCGCTGAAGACCCCTACGGTACGGTCGTCTTTGTGCGCTTCGGTCTCGAGCGCCGCGAACTGCGCCGCGATATGGATATTGAAATGATTGTCTCGATCCTTGACTGGACCATGGAGCGCTTCCAGGACGCTTTACTCACCGCCGAGCTTGATCCCGGCCTTTTCCGCAGGCAGGGCGAGCTGCCAGAGAAAAAAGAGGCCCGCATCCAGCAGTTCCTCGCCGTTCTGCAGCGCGCCATCGGCGCCGAGTCAGCAGCTGCGGCTCGTAGCCGGCATGAGCTTCGAAAGCTCGCCCCGGCTACGCCCGGCTCAAAGCAAAAAGTCTCGTGACCGCCCTGAAGAATGCAACACGATTCATAAATGACGTTGAACTTTATAGCGGAGAGCTCCAGACCATGACACCCTCGATCGACCAACTCCTGTCCAGCTATGACGACCGTGCGCCTCTGTCTCTGGCCTCCACCATTCCCGCATCCTGGTATGTCGATGCTCGCGTCGCAGAACTTGAGCGTCTCAACGTATTCAGCAAGACCTGGCAGCTCGTCGCCCGCACCGATCAGGTGCAATCTCCGGGAGACTTCGTTGCAACCACTGTCGCCGGCGAGCCCATCGTAGTCGTCCGCGGCAGCGACGGCATTCTGCGTGCCTTCTACAACGTGTGCCGCCACCACGCGGCTGCCGTCGTAACTCAGCCCTGCGGGCGGGCTTCTCTTTTGCATTGCCCTTACCACGGCTGGAACTACGGTCTCGACGGCTCGCTGAAAGGAATGCCCGAATTTGAAGGCGTCGAGAATTTTGATCGCGCTCAGAATGGCCTCCTCCCCATTCGCGTGGAGACCTGGGAGTGTTTCGTCTTCGTGAATCTCGACAATCAGGCTACGCCGCTCGCTGGCTTTCTCGGGGGCCTGGTAAAACGCGTCGCCCCTCTCGGTATCAGCAAGCTGCACTACTTCGATCGCAGAACCTATCACATCAATTGCAACTGGAAAGTCTTCGTAGATAACTATCTCGACGGCGGCTACCACGTTCCCCACCTGCACAAGGGGCTGAATTCAGTTCTCGATTACAAGCAGTACACTATCGAGAACGAAGACCGTTACTGCCTGCAATCCAGCCCCATGGTCGCCTCCGACGAGGACGCCGCCACCGGAGCCGCGCGCAAGGGAGACCGCGCCTGGTATTTCTGGCAGCATCCCAATCTGATGATCAACTGCTACGCCGGATACATGGATACGAACCTCGTCATCCCCGTCGACGTTGATCACTGTACCGTGATCTTCGATTTCTATTTCGCGGACATCAGCGATGCAAGTCGCGAATACAACGAGCAGTCGGTGAACGTCGGCAATCGAGTACAGGAAGAAGATCTCGGCA
>Ga0074045_10000970_pt1 | contig 28153 bp, 23 predicted proteins | sample BogForMeECP23OM2_FD_94442 | JGI IMG/M metagenome (GOLD analysis project Ga0074045, IMG submission 94442) | Bog forest soil microbial communities from Calvert Island, British Columbia, Canada - Bog Forest MetaG ECP23OM2 | ecosystem: Environmental > Terrestrial > Soil > Wetlands ...
GTTCACTCACTTTATTAACCTGTTCTTTAAACTCTAGCGACACCGCCTTCGACTCGCTATTCATAAATGAGAAGGTGTTTCCATCGAATGTGCTACATAGAACGACACTGTCTTTGTGACAGGTGTGCGCTCCTTAACTGTCCTGAAGTACAGGGACAGCGGCGGCGAATCCGGATTATTCGTTCTGAATTCTAGAATGGCGTCTGAACGTCAGATTTCCCGTTCCGGCAAAAGCGGGCATCCCGTTTTGCTCAGAAGGCTAAGCTTATGAATCTCCGGCGGTTGAAAGCGGCCACAGGGCTGCGCGTTACTTTGGTCTGCCGATTGCAACGACCTTCTGCATAGGTTCGTCGAATACCAGTTCCCTGAATGTAGTTGTCTTCTTATCGCAGCTTCGGTTCCTGAGGCCCAAGAGTTGGAAGCCCCGAACTGGCAGCCAAAAGGCGCGGTCGGTGGTGGCTCGATTCATTTGGACCGGCATGGCCGGATAAATGATGCAAAATTCTGAGGATGAGGTATGCCATGAAACACGAAGGCGCTGTTCTCGATCATGAAATGGGACGCGATGCTCGCAAGGCAACCGATGATTTGAAGGCCCTTCGCTCCGAAAAGTTCGCTTCGGAGTCATCTGCCTTAGCGAAGAGCACAGACAAACCCGCCATTGCCGCCTCGAAACGCACATGGAACGAGCAGATCAGGGGCTTCCTTTCAGATTTGGCGAAGCGCATGGAGGGAGATCAGGAATATCACAAATATCGTGACATGTGATCGCTGCGTTCGTAGCGGGGCCTCCTTGGTGTCTCTGAATCAGCGTGCGCTGAGTTCAGCTTTTGTGCACCAAGCGCTCCTCTTCTGACCTATACATTCTGTCCGTCTTCAGCACAATTGAGAGCGACTTCGATTCGGGCTTAGCTGTAGTTTGAGACATCCGGTTCACCGGTTTCCGCGGTTGTGATCGCGCTGGGCGCGATGGTACTCGAACCGCTCATAGAGTGTCTGCCGTTTTTGTTCCTCCCTGCGTTTCAAGATTTCTTCTCTCCGTCTGTAGTACACATACGCTGGAGCGACGTTTCCGATTCCTTCGTGATAGCGCCGCTGGTTCTAGAACTCGGCAAACTCCGGGATGGCCGCGCGCAGTTCTTCGGGACTGGCCCACAGGGGCAGATTCATCCGGCCCTCCAACCTTTCGTGAAAACGTTCGAGTTTGCCAACTGCAACGCCGGAGATCGTTGCCTGGTCCTACTCGAGTACTTACACGGCGCCGGAGGTGCCCATCACTTACAAGACGTCCGCGCTTACGGCGGTCAGCTCAGGGCCTACGTTCAGGACATTTACTTACGCGGGATTCCCGCACACTACGGGAACAATTCTGGATGCCACCAAGGCAGGCTACAACGTGATTTTCACGGTCAACGTAGCCACTGCAGGCAGTTATGACATCAAGCTTTCGTATAAGAAATACGCTACGAGAGGTATCTCGCAACTTTCCTTCAAAGGGACAAATATTGGGGCAACGCTTGACCAATATGCTGCAACCGATTCTTATGCCAGCTTCGACTTTGGCACCTTCAATCTCGCAACGGCAGATAGCTACTCATTTAAGTATACGGTGACGGAAAAGAATGCGAGTAGCTCAGGCTATGGCAGCTCATTCGACGACCTGGTTTTGACACCGCAATAAGAGTAGAAATCACTTGAAGAGTTGGCACGCGGGCGTCCAAAAGGCACCCGCGTGGGTTAGAAGGCGTGTTCAGTACAAGAGGGTGCCGGAGAATCGGGATCACCGAGAGTAGCGATGGATTACCCGCGAGAGAAGGCAATAAATCTGCCACGGTAGCGGGTGACGGAAGGAGTGGTCGGGAGTGTGGTGGAAGCTGGAGTTTTTGTCTGAGGACCGAAGCCGAATATCCAGCGTGATGCCAAATAACAGGGCAGACCGTACCGCCCGGGAGCACGCCGAGATTCTTTCTAAAGCCCTCTGCGAAGGATTTTGATCGAGCGCTTGAGGCCGTAAGAGGCGGCCTGCCAGTTGATCATGTCACCCCGCCGTAATCGTCGCCAGATGGTTATGAACAAGCCACCACGGCGCATCCACTCGCGTTTGCGGGCCTGAATCGGGGCGGCTTTTTCGTTCAGCCAGGGGAAGGTCCGGTATTCTGTCAGCGGCTTCGGCGTGACACCAAAGGTCATGATGTACGTAAATCGCGGAACTGCGGAAGTGTTGGCCGCGGCGTGGTGCAAGGTCCGATGATGGTGCACGGTGCACCCACCGATCGGCAACGCGCAGGTGACTGCTGACGTGGGATCGAAATCGGCGGCAGCTTCCAGGGCTTGCGACGTGGGATCGTTGTTTGCGGAATGATGATCGAGCACGGGCCTCTGGTGTGACTTGGGAATAAACTGCAGGCAACCGCCCTCGGCCGCGACGTCTTGAAGCGCGACCCAGACGGTCAACTCCCGATATTCAAAATTGGGGTCGCGGAAGGCTTCGTCCTGATGCCATGGAGTTGCCGCGCCTACGCGAGGCTCTTTCAGGATTGTCAGGTCGAAGAAGCAACGAGCCTCATCACCGAGCAGTTGCTTGGCAAGCTGCAGAGCGCTTTGAAAGCATTGTGTTCTATGAAGCTTGGGGAGGTAGTTCACCGGATTAAGGATTTGCGGCGAACTCATCTTGTCACCGTGCTCGGCTCCCGCGACGAGGTCCGCGAACGCGCCTTCTTTCTCACCGGCCCTTTTTTCGAAGAGTTCCTTTAGGGCGGCGCGGATCTGCTGGGCTTCTTCAGGGGTGGTGAGCCGCTCGAGACGTAGATAGCCGTTCTCGTTGAAGAATCGGATCTGCTCCTCGTCCAAGTGAAACGGGGCTCCCTCCGGAATTCGAGCCGGTCGAACTGCATTTGATTCAAGCATCAGTTTTCTCACTCTGTCTTCCCTCGGATGCATCGTGCTCTAGGCCCGGGGCCCGAAATGCGCGAAAGTCTTCATAACTCTAATTGCTGGGAGTCAGGGAAACGCACGGCTCCTTTGCCAGGGGCATTGCTCCCTGGACAATCTGATAGGCACGGAGCAAGGCGCCGCAATTCTCTTCTGCCGTGTACTTTGACTCATACATGGCCCGCGCCCTTGGACGCATGGCGCGAATCTCGGCGGGATGATCGAGAGCCCAATGCAACTTCGCGGCCAGATCTTCCGGATCTCCTGCGTTGCATAGTAAGCCCGTCTGCCTATCCTGAACAATTTCCGGCATACCAGCCAGACGCGAGGTGATCACCGGCGTGCCCTTCGCAAAGCTTTCGATCGCGACGCGTCCAAACGGTTCGTACCATTCGGACGGAAATACCAGCACGCTTGCGGCGCCCATGAGCTCTTTGGCTTCGGCAGCAGTCTTGTGTCCAAGCCATTGCACATTGGTTCGGCCCTCGCAGAAAGCCGCTACTCTCACCTCCAAGGGGCCCTCACCGACGATTTTGAGAGTTCCGGGTGATTTGACCCGGTCCCAGGCGGAAAGAAGCGTCTCCACACCTTTTTCGGGTGTTAATCGGCCGACAAATAGCACGTATCCGCCGTTTCCGTCACCGGGGCCCGGATCCGGATAGACAAAATTGGGTTTCACAATCACGCGATCCGGCGGGAAGCCGCCTTCGATGAATTTCTGGCGGGAAAACTCGGTGAGGCTGATGTAGAGATCTACTGCGTTGCGCCACGTGCCCTTTAGCGAGTGCAGAGCAGTCAAGGCCGCGACGGTCGCGCTGCTGAGCGCGCTGTCTCGATAGCAACCGTGAATAATGCCGGGATATTTGAAGGTTTTGTGCAGGCACTCTTCGCAGATTTTTCCGTTGCGGTAAAGAATCGTGCTGGGGCAGAGCAGGCGATAATTTCTGAGGGTCTGGACGACTGGAACACCATTCTTTTTCGCAGCGTAGTACACGGAAGGAGAAATCAGCGGAAAGAAATTTTGCACGTGCAGCACGGAGAAAGTGCGCTCCTGCAATTTTTGATCGACAAGGTTGTACGAATGGTGCGACCAGATGGATTGAATTCCGACTTGCACTGCGCCCAATCCGCTGACATTTTCGTTTTTCAGATGGATGGTTTCGACATGATGACCAGCATCAGTGAGCATGCGAACTTCTGAAGCGAAACTTTCATCTTCGCCACCATGGAACTGGTAGCTGTTGTGCAGCATCAGGATGTTCATAGAGGTGTGCCACCGTCATCTAAAGTCATAAGCTGGGCCTGCGCCGACGGCTGGCGAACTCCAGTTACGACTCGGTTGTAGAACTGGAGAGTTTCAAAGCCGATTCGGTCCCAATTGTATTTTTCAGGCATAGGAGTTACTGCTGGCCTTGCGGTATTCATCGCCCAGTCGAGCGCGGACTCTAGTTTTGGGCCATCAAGCTCTCCACTGAATGTTCGGACCCACCGGTCAGAGAATTCTGCCTTGAGCTCACCCATCGCGCCAAGTTGCGGGACTAGGACCGGGCGGCTGCAAGAGAGCGCCAGAAGCGCGGAGCCGGAATTCAAGACCTCACGATAGGGCAATACCACCATGTCAGCTGCGCTGAGATATGTGGAAACATCCTTAGCAGCTATGAATTTAAAGTTCAGGACCACACGGTTGTCCTGGGAAGCTTCCCGAGCGATTTGCTCGGCAAGTTTGGGGGAGTTTGGTTTGCCGGCAACGCAAAGAAGGATATCTTCGCCTTGCACCTCGCGAAACGCGCGAATCAGGACATCGATATTTTTGTAGGCCCGCACCGCACCGATAAACATTAGGACTTTGGCATATTGCGGAATGCCGAGGGCAGCGCGGGAGTCGCCTGAAGTTTGGGGATACTGATCCCGGTAATGGCCATGTGGAATCACCATAGTGGGAACATGGTTGAGGCGCGGGAAACGTTCGAGAGCCATTTGCAGGCCAGTCGAGCTCAGACTGATGGCGCCATCCACACGGGGGATGAATTGGCGCCAGAACCAGGCTTCGAGGCGGGGGTGGCGCGCCTCATGGGAGGCCAAGTTGTGGATCGTCCAGATAACTTTGGTGCCGCGGGCTCGCAGAAAGTCCATCGTTGCGAACATTCCCGAAACCTTGAAGATGGCATGGGCGGTATTGGGAATGCCGAGTAGTGCGTCCGGCCAATGCGCGTGCCATACGTGGTACCTGCGGAGAAGATTTCCGGGCCAGCCGTCAACATTTACCTCTGAACCAAGGTTTGAGAACACCAGTTCGGTGTATGGGTTGAGCGACGTTCTGAGTGGCCAGGCTAGAATGCGCATTCGATTTCAGGACAGAAGCAATTCTTCAGCGTGATTCGAAACCGCGAAGCCCTGCGAGGCCTCCGAATTGACCTTGGCTCTTGCCTCCACCAGCCAGAAGGCATTCGCGGCGTACAAGAGCCAGAATACGGAATTGCCGGTGAACAAGGTGGAATCGGTGAGCTCCCAAAGTATGCAAAAGCCAAGAAAAAAGAGAGGCCATGCTTGTTCGATTTCATCGCTCTCCCGGGCAACCAGAAAAGCCAAGAGGAAATTCCGGAATAGGCCAAAGAGGAAAATGACCAGGCCCACTATTCCCAGTCCGAGCATCATCTCGAGAAATCCGTTGTGGGCGTTCATTACGTCCCAGTTTAGGGTCTGCCTGAGACGGTCCGACTCTGGAGTAGACCAGAAGGCCGCATAGCCGTGTCCCAGAATCGGCATGGTGAGGATCTCCGCCTTGATATGGGCCCACAGAGGAAGCCGCCCCGTAAGATGGGATTGCTTGCCGAGTGCCCGCAATACGACGTCGCTGTTTTCGAGAACCCACACTCCGAGGGGGATAATCACAGCCGCGAAAGCAACTCCAATCGCGGCGAGCCTGCCGATGGGCCATCGGAGAATTGGAATAAATGGGATGGAGATCAAGAGTCCGAAAGCCACGAACGCAGCGGTTACAGATTCAGAAAGTAGAAGCAGGGTTATGCAAAGGGGAATCACTAGGAGCGAGAAGAGACGGTTGCGGCGATCGCCTGCGGCAATAAATGATAGGCAGACGATTCCCAGACACATCATCCTACCCAAAGAGTTCTTTTGAAAAAACACTCCCTGCCAGCCGTCGGTTGTTACCCCAATTGGTGGAAATGCGATACCCACGAAGAGGCTTAGGACAGCCGCCACGACGATGCAGACTGCGAGAATGCGGATCTGCTGTCGAGGTTCGAAATGCGTACCAATGTAGAGACCAGCGAGTGTTGTTCCCAGCAGACCAATAGAACGCCGAAAGGTGTCGCCCGGTTCGACCGACCACAGAGTCGAGGCCAAGGCGAAGAGGACAAGTATAGTCATCCATTTCTCCCTCAAAAGGAGTGAAAGAATTTCTCGCCGCTCACTGACAAGCAGTAGTACGAGCAGCAAGTAAATGACGCTGTAGGTTACCTGGAGGGCGGGGTTGTGGGCTGCAGCAGTAGTGCCCGTATGCATGGCCTCCTGCCCGGTGAAGATGCCTGTGATTGCGCCTGTCGATAGAAATACGAGAAGGTAGACAGTAATTTGTCCGACAAATGGCTTCACTAGATTTACTCCCTTTCTTGCGCGATCTGTTGAATCGTTTGCTGGCCAACCAGGAGTCCCGAGAAATCATTCACAGCTCAATCGCAAAACACGGAATCGATTTCCCCGAATTATTGAATCAGGACAGGCTGTACGCCGATGGATATCGAATCACCGGATATCTTGGATACCGCCCCGTCGAGTTGGGTAACCTTGGTCACATGCCAATCCTTGGAGAGCCGGAAAGAACGGTCGCCAACCGAGTTCCACACAATGAACTGCAGAGAGTTATCGCGCTTTATTTCGCAAACCCAGTTATTGTTTTCCGAGGTAAGGCATTTGGACATCGAGGCGCCAACCAACCACTCTTGGATGGTGCTGTAAGCTTTTCCCGCCGGCCGAAGGGTGGCATTGTCGGGCATCGTGAGTTCGAGCGAAGTCCAATTGTGATTGTCCCAGCAGTACCAATAGAACCGGCTGACACCCGCAGCCCAGTTCAGAATGTAGGAACGAGCGACGTAGGCAGCGGCGAGTTCTTGTGAGGGAAATGGTTTCGGCTCATGCCAACCGGCCTCCGTATTCCAGAGAGGCTTGTTCCCGACGCCATTTTGAATCATGACAGTTCGTACTTTTTGAACTATAGGAATCACTTCCTCTGGCGGGCCACTCTGTGGAAGATAAAAGTGGTAGCCGATTGCGTCAACATATTGCCCGCCACCTTTTTTCAAAAAATCATTCAACCAGTCCTGGCCTTTGGCAGTTTCAGGGCTCGGGCTCACGACGGTTATCGTGGGGTCGATTTCCTTGAGTATCTTGGAGGCCTCGCGGACCATCTGGATCATGGTATCCATGTCGCCAAGCCACGCATGTGGACGGTCAGGCTCGTTCCAAAGTTCATAAACATGAATTCTGCCCTTGTACCTCGTCGCCACCGTCCGTACATAGTCCTTCCAATCATCGATGTCTCGAAGGGGACCGGATGAGCCGGGAACCCAATCTGCTTGGGGGTCGGACTTGCTGGATGCCCAAGGGGGACAATAGGCCAAAATTAGATCGATCTCCGATCCATGCTTTTGAGCGGAATCGACCAGTGCATCTAAATGATCGAATTGCCATTTTCCCTTTTGAGGTTCGAGGTCGTACCAAAGTGCGTGCCAAACACGCCAGCCTCGGAAGGGAACTGCTGGCCAGGAAACTTTGGTGTTTGGATGAAACAGAATATTCAGGCTGAAAAATTCCGCAGGAATCGGCGATTGGCTCGGGATTAGAGTCGTGTCAGAGCCAGCCATGACAATAAAACCACAAATAAGTGTGGCGGTTGCCAGCAGGACGATCGAAAAACGGAATCCGGATTTGGGCATACTGTTCCTTTGAAATGCCTGTTCAAGACCAACTGGGCTCGGGATCTCTCTATGGCCTCTTTTCACCGAACTTCTCGTCGGTGAGACCACATCCATGCTTCGAACTTCCGTGGCCGCGGCATACTCAAAGCTCTTCCAGGCGTTGGCCGGCGAAGTTAACTCCCAGGCGAGCTTCTTTGGCCATCACGAACATCACTGCAGTGTACATCGCCAGCACGAGGGCAGCGTCACTTGCGAGGCTGGACCACGCGGCCCCTCGCCAGGAATAGGCGGGGATCAGCCACAGGTTGAGTCCAACATTGAAGAGCGCCACGCCGATTTGTACCAAGGTGCGAATGCGCTGGTAACCCGCGCCGGTGAGGGAGTCGGCGAGAAAGTAGTGCAGGGCCTTAAAGAAGGGAAGCAAGGCCAGCCAACGAAGCGCTTCCACAGTCCCTGAGTACTCGCGCCCAAGCACGATCGGAACAATTGGAGCGGCCACGAAAAGGCCGACGAAGATCACCAGCGAATAGCCCATCATCTTCGGAAGGATTTTTTTCGCGTAGGAAAAGCTGACGGCAACTCCCGACTTGCCGTGGCGGAAGAAACTTGCATAGGCCGCGTTGAGCACGGAGCGTACAGGTGTAAAGGCGACGTCGATCAATCGGTAGGCGGCAGCGTAAATACCTGTAGCTTCGAGCGTAGAGAGACGGGCCAGCATGGTCTTGTCAATGTCGTTGTAAACCGTTTGCGCGCTCTGGCTGGAGGAGAAATAAAAGCCCTGCCCGATTTCATTGGGAATGCGCGCGAGAGCGAATCGTGGTGCGCCCAGCTTGTAAGTGACCAGCGAAATCGCGAGCGTCGCGGACACAACCGTGCAGCCGAAATAAAACCAGCCCCAATGGAGCGCGGTGGCGTGCCGCCAAGTATGGAAGACGATGATCGCTCCGATCAGGCGAAGAACATAGGGCAGAAAGGTGAGGAAGGAGGTGAAACGCAGTTCGTCCGTGGCTTGAAACGCTTGTGCACCCATCTCCGCACCTTTGACGGCGAGGATGTCGGCGAGACTGACCAGCAGAATCAGGGTCCATGGGATGGATGCAGGGAGCACGAAATGAGCTACACTCAGGACCAGACCCAGCAAGGCCAGCCCGGAGACCACGGAAACCAGGAGCGCGTTGCCCCAGTATTCAGCAAACAGTTCACGGTTTCTGGAGACGCTCTGGACCAAGAGATTCCCAGAGCCGATGCCGCCGAACGGCGCAACCAGGGCGATCAATGCCACCGTACCAACGAATGCCCCGTACTCCGTCGGCCCTAGCGCCCGGGCAATCAGGATGAAATAGCCCGCCTGGACAATGATCTTCAGACCGTACCCGAGAAACATCCACACGGAGTTTCGCGCGAGGGTGCTGCTTCTCCCGTGTTCTATCCATTGCTTGACTCGGCGAATCATCTTGGTTCAGCGATCTGAAATCCGCTATAAAACTAAAGGTGCGAATTGTGAGCCTAGAAACTAATCTCCCGCGATGTCGCGTGGTTCCAAGTCGTAGCGCTTGAGCCCGGTGAATTGCAACATGGTGTGATAGATAAACGCAGAATTATTGAGAAGATACCGCTTCCACAATCGTGATGGCTCCTGGTAGAGCCGGTGAAGCCACTGAAGACCCGCGGACTTGATCCACGCGGGTGCGTCCTTGATGCGGGCGGTGTGAATGTCAAACGCCGCGCCCACGCCGAGCATGACCTTGCAATTCAGGGCGCCTAAATTCTCGGCCATGAACTGCTCCTGTTTCGGGGTGCTCAAACCGATCCAGAAGAGGTCCGGAGATTTCTGCCCCAGTTCTTCCTGGAGTTCCAGTTTTTCGGCAGGGAAGAGAGGGCGGAAGGGGGGCGTGTAAGTGCCGACGATCCGAATCCCCGGAAACCATTTTTCGAGATTGCCTTTCAGTTCTTCCGCAATTCCTGGTTTTCCACCGTAGAGATAATGAGTTAATCCGGTTTCGACGGAACGTTGGCAGAGTTTTCGCATCAGGTCGGGACCGAAGACGCGGCCCATGCGGTTCTTGCCTTGCCACCTGCCAATCCAAACCGTTGGGACACCATCCGGCACCACCAGAAGGGCGCAGTTCAGCGCGGCTTTGAATTTCGGGTTGCGCTGGGCTTCCATGACGCCATGCACGCCGGTGACACAAACGTAGCCCTGGGCAGCCGCTTTCACAGCGTCTTCGATCAATCCGACGGCCTCGTCGAGATTGACGGCATGCACGCCAACGCCGAGCACGTTTGCCCGGCCAACGTCAGGCAACTGCTTTGTGGGTTTGCGTAGGGACACGACCTGCCTTCTTTAGTTCGCCTTCAATCCACTTGTAGGTGACTTCAAGTCCGGTTTCCAAGGTGATGGATGGTTCCCATCCGAGAACCCGATTGAGGCGCGTGTTGTCGGAGTTTCTCCCGCGGACGCCCTGCGGCTTGCTGCGATCGTGGCGCTTGACCAGTTTCTTGCCTGCAACTTTGCAGACCATATCTACCAGCTGGTTGATGCTTACCAGTCGGTCTGCGCCGAGATTTAGGGCGTCGTGGTGATCAGACGCCATGAGCCGAATGAGACCCTCGACGCAGTCATCCACATACATGAAGGAACGGGTCTGCTCGCCATCGCCCCAGATTTCAATCTCGCCACCATCCGCTGCCATCGCAATCTTGCGGGAGATAGCCGCGGGGGCTTTCTCTTTACCCCCGTGATAGGTGCCGAGGGGCCCGTAAACATTGTGAAATCGAACGGAATAAGTTGCGAGGCCAAAATCGCGGCGATAATACTTGCCCATTTCTTCCGCGAAAAGTTTCTCCCAACCGTAGCCTGGCTCCGGGTCGGCTGGGTAGGCATCTTCTTCCACTAGGGGTTTGACAACGGGCGAAAGTTGTTTGCCCTGGGCATAAACACACGCCGAGGAGGAGAAGAGAAAACGCTTGATGGCGTTCTGCCGACTGGCTTCGAGCATGTTGACATTGATCAAAATGTTGTTACGTGAAATATCAGCCAGATTTGTGGTGATGTATCCAATACCACCCATATCCGCCGCGAGGTTGTAAACGCGGTCTACGCCGCCGTGAGTGGCGAGCAGGCAATTTTCGTACTTGCGGAGATCCAGAGTCGCGAATTCATCGGCCGCCGAATTTTCGTACTCCGGCATCTTGATGTCAGCGCCACGAACCCAGTTACCCTCGGCTTTCAAGCGCTTCACAAGATGATGGCCAATAAAACCGCCTGCTCCGGTTACCAGGATTCGAGATTGCGTCACGTGAATCTCCCAATAAATGGAATGGATATCCTCTTCTCAAACTCAAAAACAATTGCGACGTAACAGCTCTTGTTTGTGCCCTCAGTTCCTTGAAGAATGCGTATCTTAGGCTGCGCCCGAACCCCTAAGGACGGCGGGGATCGTGCGAGCCAGGATTTTCAGATCCAACCAGAAGGACCACTCATCCATGTACTGCAGGTCGAGTTTCATCCACTGCTCAAAGGTGATGGAACTGCGGCCGCTGACCTGCCATAAGCAGGTAATCCCGGGGCGAACGCTGAAACGGCGGCGCTGCCAGTCTTCGTTGAAGCCCGCGTAGTCGCGCGCCGGCAGTGGCCGGGGACCGACGAGGCTCATGTCACCCCTCAAGACATTGAAGAGTTGTGGCAGCTCATCGATGCTGCTGCGGCGCAGGAGTTTTCCGACAGAAGTGATGCGTGGATCATTTTTGATTTTGAAGACGGGGCCGGAGACTTCGTTGAATTCTTCCAGCCGGTCGATCAAATGTTCCGCACCTAGCACCATGGTGCGGAACTTGTAGATGCGGAAGCGACGCTTGTTATAGCCGATGCGTTCCTGAAAGAAGAAGATAGGACCACTGGAATCGAACTTCAGGAACGCCGCGACAACCAAGAGCAATGGAGAAAAAAGTAGCAGCAATACGAGCGCGCCGACGAAATCGAAGATGCGCTTCGCAAGTACTGGCCAGCCGCGCCATCTGCCCGGATAACAGGTGATGTGCTGGTCGCCGCTCAGACCGTCCAAACGCGAGCGCGTCGACTTCAAGCCGAAGATGTCGGAATCGAACCGGAGAATGATGCCATGTAGCTCGCACAGGGCAGCGACTTTGGCAGCGTGTTCGTAGAAGGAGGCGAGCGGAAGATAGTTGGCGACTTCGTCGACTACGTTATCGCGGAGGAAATCCGGCAAAGTAGAGAGGCTGGCAACGAGCGAATGGCCTTCGATTTTGATCTTATTTATCTCTGGCCAATCTTCATCTACGAAGCCCAGAATTCGATAGCCCAATTCGGGCCGGGCGTTGATGGAGCGGGCAAAAGCCATTGCCCGCTGATTTGTGCCCAGGATAAGGAGGAAGCGCAAATTGTGCCCGCGGAGGCGCACGCCGGAAAGGGCATAGCGGAGGAGGAGGCGTCCACAGGCTACCGTGAGGAAACTAAGGGCCCAGAAAAGCAGCATGAATCGAGGCGTCACCATTTTGATGGCGAAGAACGCGGCCACGAGAGCCAAACTGGCGGCGCAAAGGGTCGTGGACTTTAGCGCTTCCAGAACCACTGCGAGGCGCCTGGAGAGCCTCATGGAGCCGTACATTCCACAGACGTAAAAGATGACGTGCCACAAGAGGATGACAGCCAAAAAGAGAGCCAGGTTACCAAGCTTTACGCGGATTGCCAGGAATTCAGAGAGGGCCGGACCGGGACGAGTTGAAACCACCAATATGGTAGCAAGGCCAAAAGAGAGCAGAAGCAATCCGAGGTCGAAGAGCTTCAAGCCACCTAGCAGCAGGTTTCGTTTAGCTTCCGTTGAGATCGCAGTCATAAGGTTGCGGTTCCGTGGAATACCAAGTTGTGAAGACACCGCCGAGCTGCAGCGCGAACGAAATTTCCGCACAAACTCGCTTGGTCATATGCCGGAAAGTTGTGAATGATGGGCAAGGCAGTAGCTCCGGCCTCCTCAGTTGCAGGTGCTGGGGAAGCTTTGGCGTCACGGACCCGCGAGAGTAACAGTTAGGTACCGCAGCACTGGGGGCGGTGGCCGGGGGATGGGAAAGCTAGGCGGGTAATCACATCCCAAAAACCGCGACCTGTGCTGCATCTGGATGTTGGGCTCCGAGATTTCACAAACGTCGCGGAGGGTGTGGCGTCAGGCGGCCTTCTTGGGAACGACCGCCAGGACCGGGATGCCCAATGTCTTTGTGACCTCATCTGGAGTGCGCAAGGACTGGTCAAGATGCTCGGCGAGATAACCGGAGCCAATTCCAAGCAGAATCGCGCCGAGGAACCCGAGTGCGAATACGAGCAACGGACTGTGGGCTGGCAAAGCCGGCACAACGGGGGGAACGGCAATAGCGACGTTGGCGATGCCCCTCTTGTCGAGGGCGTCGGAGGTACGTTCTTCTTCGCTCTTGGTCAGATAGAGCAGGTAGTTGGCTTCAGCAGCTTTCGTATCTCGGATCAGGGCAGCTTGTTCCACGGCCTGGCCGTCCAACTGCACCATTTGTGCGCGCATTTGGCGAATGTTGCCGGTCAGAGTGGCTGCAGTGGCCTGTGCGGATGCCAGATCGGCTTCGGTTTTGGCCATGTCCTGGCGCAAATATTCATAGGTCAGGTCACGGTCGGTGGTGATGTTCAAATATTTTTCCGGCTCGGCCTTGGCGATGGCGGCTTTTGTCTCCGCAATTTCCTGGTCGACCTCCTGAACCAGCGGATAGGAGGGATCGTACTTCAGGAGCAATTGGGTCTTTTTCACCTCGGCGGCCAACAACGCAGTGTTCAAATTTTCGAGTAGCAGATTAGGGGCGAGTTGGGCCTCCGCCGCTGTGGCCCGGGCTGGCGTGCTGCTCATCTGCTTTTTCAGATCATCCATGCGCTTGTGGTCCGCGGCGGCAGCTTGCTGAGCCTGGTTGAGTGCTGCTTCAGACAATGCAACTTGTTGGGCCATGTCCGTGCGCATAAGATCCGGGGCCGCGACTCCAGCTTTCTGGCTGAAACCCGTCAGGCGGGCTTCCGCTTCAGCGAGCGCTTTTCTTGCTTTTTTAGTTTCATCGGCAAAAAAGTCCGAAGAACCCGCCGGGCGCAGCAGTTGGAGATGCTTGTCAACGTAAAGCTTGCTCAAGTTTTGCAGCACGCATGCCGGCGTCTCTGGCTCACCGAGTCTTCCATAGCTGATGTCGATCACATCTGAGGTTTTCTCGGCTTCCACCGTCAACTTTTTGGCTAAGCGGCGTGCGGCATGCTCCTGCTTCATGATCTGCCTGCGGGCAGGGTCACTTGGTAGGAAGAGGTCAGAGGGGGACCAGCTTTTGTCCAACCCGCAGGTCTTGGTTACGGATCTCAGCATGTCCTCGCCTTGCAACAGAGCCATCTCCGAGGTGACCTGATCCAATGTCACACCCTTATTGGCCACCGTTGCATCCTGGCCGGCGGTCACGGTCGGGTCGGAGCGGTCCTGCTCTACAACAACCTGCATCGTGGCGACGTAATAGTTTGACGCCCAGAGCCAGGCAAGGAGAATCGTGGCCACGAAGACCAGAGAAAAAGTCCAGATTACCGTTCGACGATGGCGGAAGAGCGGTGCCAACATATCCCTCATGGACAACTCCGGTTCTTGTCCGCCGGTCATGTTCTTTTGATTTTGTCTATTCATATCGCTTTCGCCTCTGCTTTTTCAGGTTAAGATTTGAGAAATTCCATTAGAAACTAACGCCGGACGGGTAAACGCCGAATCCGAACGAGTAGGGAACGTACTTTCTGATTTTGGTGATGGCCTTTTCTGGCACAAAGATCATGTCGCCGGGACGCATGGAAATGTCTTCGGAGACATTCTTGCCGTGAAGAATGTCCTTGATTTTTAGTTCCCTTGCTTCAACCCAGCCGCCGTTTCCACGGTGGTAGAGAAACACCTGGGTCTTTGAGGTGGGCGAGAACCCGCCCGCGAGGGCAATCGCTTCCGTGACAGTCGTGTCGTAGCGCAAATCGTACTGCCCGGGCTTACCTACCTGGCCGAGCACGACGAAGTACGGCTTCTGAAAGTCGGTCAGGTCCACGTCTACAATGGGCTCGTGGAGGGTCTTCGAGTAAGCTTTCTTCACGGCCTCCACAACCTCCGGCACAGTCATTCCTTCCACATGAAGGGTTCCCGCGCTTTGCAGTGAGATGAATCCGTCGGGTTGTACCATGACCTTTTGGTTCAGTTCGGGCGAAAGCGGGAAGGTGAGGGTCATCACATCATCACGACAAATCCGGTAGCGAGGATTTCTCTCGCCCGGCACCACACGATCGTCAGCCGCGTTCTTCGCAGATGAGGTGGCGCTGGTCGCTTCGCTGGCCGGCAGGGCGTGCACTTGCTGCGCGTGCAGCAAGCTCGGGCTGCCGTACAAGAGGGCCGCTGCAGCAATGCCCAGAATTCGAGTATTGAGTTTCATAATTGTTATCTCCCGTGTAAGTGCATACATTTCTTCTGCATCACCGCACAGTTCCCCGATTCAACAACTAAACTGCTTCTACCTGAAACCCAGATATCCTTACCGACAAAGAGCGCTGAATGAGTTCCACGGAAATCACTAAGCTCAGGTCCTCATTATTCTTTGAAATGAGCACGCCCTCAACTCCTGACAGGCTGCCGCTGCAGATGCGCACGCGCTTGCCCGTTTTGAGGAACGGATACTGGTCAACTGCGATGCCACTGTTGTTGACCGCCTTGATGGCCTGGATCTGCTGGTCAGGAATCGAAACACCTTGGCCGCGCATGCCCACAAATCTAGATATCCCATTGGTTTGCAGAACGGCAACACGATCACCAACCGTTCCCCTGGTCCGTACGAATACATAGCCCGGGAACAAGGGCAGCGAGACATTCTGCAGGCGATCACTCCATTGCCGGAGCGCTGAATGCAACGGCAGATAGGCGAGAACCCCCTTGGTCTGCAATTCCTGGGCGACTTTTTTTTCGTGCCGCGGACGCGTCTGAACGGCAAACCAGTGCAGTTCGGGCTGCTCGAATGCACTGCCCACGAAGGCCGATGCGGTGAACAAGTCTTGGAGCGATGTAGACAAAGCTTCGCCTATCTGAGTCACAAACACGGATAACTCAGCTTTCTGGAATTTGGTATATGCACCCCGCCGATGCGGTGGCCGTTTGGCAAATCTTCAAACCGCCTCGCACCTTCATCCGCTCTCGCCTGTTTGGGCCTAGAGCAGGTGATAAAGCTTCTCGGGAATCGGGAAAGTGCGCTTGTTTAACACCGCACCCAAAATCGAAATGCCGCTGGAGCGGAGCGACTCGATAGCTCTGGAAGCGGCTTCTTTCCTCGTAACATTAGCTTCCAGTACGACGACCATTCCATCTGTTAGCCGCGCTAGAGCAGTGGCGTCGGCGTACTGGCTCAGAGGTGGAACGTCGATCAAAACGTAGTCGAACTCTTTGCGAATTTCCGCGAGCCGCGCCTTCATGCGTTCGGAATTCAGGAGTGTGGCGACATCAGGAGCGGTGGCTCCGCAAGAGATCAGCCACAGGTTTTCGGGGTGCAGCTTTTTGGCGAAATCTCGAACGGGGCCGTCTTTGCGGAGGCAATCGGACAGCCCGAAGTGGTTCTCAACACCGAAATACTCCGGCAAGGATGGCGACCGGAGATTAGCTTCGACAACGCATACTGATCCCGACGTGCTCGCGGCCAGTATCTCTGCGGCGCTAGCGCAGACCCGGCTACAGCCGTTGCCTGGATCGAGACCGGCAAAGATGACCATGTGTGCCGCAGAATCGGCGCCGGTCAGAAAGAGCTTCTGGACCAGGTGCAGCGATTCCTCGCGCGTCAATTTATCGATGCCTACTACGGGTCCGTTTTTTAAGCGTGAACCGGCACCGTTTGAGCCATAGCTCTCCGGGTTGCCCAGTTTGACTTCGGCTTGTTGTAGCAGTTCAAAGTTTTTGCTCATGGTTCTTTTACCTCATCTGGAACTGAATTTGAAAATCCTAAAGAAGTTGGGACTGGCTTGCGGGTTTCTTTTGGTACTTCCGGCAGACGGAGAATCTGACCGGACTTAATTTTATTCGGATTGCTGAGCTGTGGATTCATCTCTACAATCTGGCGAATGAGTTCGGGACGGTACCCGCCATATCGAACGACGGTGATGCGAAACAAAGTCTGGTTTGGCGAGATTCGGACCAGTTCACCTATCTCAGAGAGGTGTGCTTCGCTCGGCGACTGGACGTCTGCAACGGAAGCCTCAGAATTGGTCACGGGCACCGAATTTACATCTGGGAGAGTCGGAGAAGTCGATGTCATGTCTACGGCGGGCTGGGGCTCGCGAGTCATGGGGGACTTTTCAGTCACACTTTGACTGGTCAAGGAGGTAGGGGACGGAGTAATGGTTGTGCTCTGCGCAGCCGAGGTTGGGGAGTGCTCGCTTAGTATCCGCTTTGCGTAAACACTTACTCGGAAGGCAGGCCAGATCAGCAGTCCCGCGATCCCAGCCAACACCGCCACGCGGCGTAGTCGACTGCTTCCCTTAGGCGGGTTGGTTTGAACGAGATCGCTCGGCACTGCAGGCGGAGGTATAAGACGGGAGGGGGCCTCCTGCAAGGGGATTGTGCTGGTAATCGGCTGATCAATGAGCTTGCGGAGATCCAAGTCGTTTAACACTTCCAAAATGACCTTCTCGTCGATCTTCTGCTGTTTCATCGCGTAGCCCAGCGACATGGCATTGAAGCAGAGATTGTTGATTGTTCGTGGGATACCCTCGGAGTGGCGATCGATCAAAGTGATCGCTTTGTCCGTAAAGAGAGGTGAACTCTGGTCGTATCCTGCGACAGCAAGGCGGTGATTGATGTATTGGCGTGTCTGCCCCGCATCGAACGAGTCTAGCCGGGCGACGATCGAAATTCGTTGCCGGAGTTGCACCAAGCTGGGGGACGAGAGTTTCTCGGCAAGTTGCGGCTGACCGGAGAGAATGACGTGCATCAGTTTTTCGCGGGTGGTCTCAAAATTCGAGAGCATGCGGACAATTTCGAGTACCGGCTCGGTGAGGTTTTGGGCCTCATCAATCACCACGATCAGACGACGTCCCTCGTTCGCTTCCCGGAGGAGGAACTCGTTTAGTTTGGAGTTCATGCGGAGGAAATCTTTTCCGTCATCCTCAATCCCGAGATCACCGAGCAAGGCGCGCAGAAGGCCGCGCGGGCCGCATTGGGATTGAAAAAGAAATACCGTGCGGTCGGTGCTTTTCAATTTACGCAAGAGGTCGAACAGGATGGTGGTCTTGCCCATTCCCGGTCTGGCGACCAGTGCCGTAAAGCCTCGATTTACGCTAACTCCGTAGAACACCGAGGCCATGGCTTCGCGGTGAGTTGGGCTTAAATAGAGGTAGCGGGGGTCCGGAGTTACCCCGAATGGCTGGTCCGAGAGTTTGTAGTGTTCCAGGAGCATGTTACTCAGGCAATTCGAAGCAAAGCTGTTCGCCTATCCCAAAATGGTCCGCAACTCTCTACGCCTACTTTGCGATCCTGCGAGAATGATGCGATTTCTACTCCCGCGCGACGCGTTCCGTGGTTGAATGAGTGCTGAGCCATGACGAAATTGCCGCCCACCAATTTCTCCGCGCGACCGATTCTGCAGTGAATCGCACCAGGAGAGGTCTCGAGAGGATACTGCAGTAACTCGAGCGCGCTCATTGAAAGTTCCGCCTGCCTGAATCAGAGACGTGGATACTACACAAGTCGAAGTGGGAATGAAATACCTTACTCGTAGTCCTAGCGTCATAGCCTACCTAGTACTGACTAAACTATCGAAGTAGACGGGTGGCAGTTTCGGGCGGTCGGGACCCGCTGGCGAGCCGATCGGGTAGATGTGCCCGTAGACCTTGGCGCACGGTTTCTTATAGCTGATGGACTAACTTGGGAAAGCATAATGATGACACTCGGCAACCCTAGTGATCAGCAGACCGGGCGAACGACATTCGGACACCAGTATTGGGGAGAGGCTATTCGAATCGGGACCACTGTTTAATGCGAAGAGTACAGCATGGCAAGATTGAGATAATCTGAGATTTCATGGGTGTTTGGGCTCGGGAGGCCATTCCCTTGACCTTCGACGCCTTCTAACCAACTGTAAAATATTCATTTAAATGTAGTTAGCAAGGGTGTCTGCGTTTTCCTGTCCTTCCAAATCCGCGAATGAAGCTTAGAACAGGCAGTGTGTCCGCTGGTGCAGGTCGAGAATTGCATCTCGGACAGGAGCACAGGCTGTCCCGAAATTGTTCCTCACGCCAGTAGTCGAGCAGGCCTAGTACTCGTACCCTCGTGATGTGGCGAGGCGTGCGGAGGCAAGAGTAATGGCGACCGGGGGAAATAGAGCAGCTGGGATGAGGTTACTAGAGTGCCAACCGAAGAGTCCATCGCGGCCTCTAGCAAAAGCCCTACTGTTGGCGACGCTGCTTTGCAGCGGAATACTAGGCGGCTGTTCGGGCCTCGTTGACGCCTCCAAGAAAGCCATTCAGGCGGCATTTCAATTGAATACCACGAGTTTGAGTTTCGGGAAGGTCGGAGTCGGCAAACAGAGCAATCAGACCATCGGCGTTTCCAATACTGGCAACACAACGGTATCCATTACTCAGGCGACGCTTTCCAATCCACAATTCAGCTTGCCAGGTACTACCTTTCCGATGTCGCTGGCCACCGGTCAGTCTGGGAATTTGACAGTAGCGGTGACGCCAACGGCTACCGGGACGGTGACAGGGACGCTGACGGTGCAAGGCAGCGATGGGAGTGCGCCGGCAGTGGTGAATCTTTCCGCCACGGCCGTAGCTCCGGCCCCTCAGATTTCGCTGAGCAGCAGTTCGGTTGATTTTGGAGCCGTAACTGTCAATTCTCAAGGCACTTCAACTTTGACGATATCGAACACCGGCGGATCGGATCTGACGATTTCCCTATTGTCGTTAACCGGGGCTGAATTTGGAGTGAGTGGGATTACGACGCCGAAAACGGTCAGCGCTGGGCAGTCGGCGCCGGTGGCTCTTACGTTTCATCCGACGACCGCTGGAGCGGTAACGGGCAGCTTGGCAATCACGAGCAACGATACGACGAACCCGACCATGACCGTCACACTGAGCGGAACGGGGTCAGCGGCGGCAACCGGACAGCTCCAGGCGAATTCGACGACACTGAGTTTTGGAAACGTGAGCACCGGCAGTAGCGCGACGCAACACATAACCTTGACCAATACGGGCACGGCTGCGGTCCAGATCACGAACGTTGGAGCTAGCGGTACGGGATTCACTGTGAACGGAGTTACCACTCCGTTGACGTTGAACCCTGTGGCTACGGCTACTCTGAATGTGGTGTTTGCGCCGACTGCCACAGGTAGTGCAACGGGCAGCGTGACGATCGTGAGCAACGCGAGTGGGTCGCCCCTCACGATAGCGTTGAGTGGAACCGGGGTACAGTCAGGATTGAGCATTTCACCGGCGAGCTTCAATTTTGGGAGTGTCGTGGATGGGCAAACCAAGTCCCAAAATTTTACGCTAACGAACACCGGAAGCGCGTCGCTGACGGTCTCTCAGTTGGGCATAAGCGGAGCTGGTTACAGCGTAAGCGGGCTCTCCACACCGAGTACCTTGGCGGTAGGAGGCAGCGCGACATTCAGCGCAGTGTTTGCTCCGACTAGCGCGGGCAGTCTAGGGGGAACGGTTACGATATCGAGTTCCGCTCCGGGTTCCCCGGCCACGGTTGCCTTGAGTGGAGTCGGGGTTGCAGCGTCAGTAACACTATCGGCTAGTCCAAACAGTGTGGCTTTCGGAAGTGTTAACGCGGGAAGTTCGAGTTCCAAGAGCGTTACCTTGACGAACAGCGGGAATGTGAATGTGACGATTTCGCAATTGACTGTCAGTTCAAAAGATACGAGTACGAGCGGAGTGACGATTCCAGTCACCTTAACGCCCGGGCAGAGTCAGACGTTGAATGTGAACTTCAGTCCGACAGCGGCGGAAACGGTTTCTGGAAATATCACGGTTTCGACTACCCAAGGATCAAGTGCGGTGATTTCCGTCAGCGGAACCGGTGTACAAGCGGCACTGAGCATGACGCCATCCAGCGCTTCTTTCGGGAACGTGACGGTGGGTTCGACGAATTCCCAGACGATTCAGTTGACCAACACGGGAAACGGCGTGCTCACGATCACGCAAGCGAGCGTCACCGGAAGCGGTTTCGCTACAAACGGTTTAACTCTGCCGCTCTCCATCAGTCCGGGACTATCGAGCACGTTTAACGCAGAATGTCAGCCAACGGCCGCAGGTTCTGTGAGTGGCAGCATCACGATCGTAAGTAACGCAGTTGGTTCCCCTAGCGTAGTTTCGTTGAGTGGAACCGGAGTCGCGGCCACGGAACTTCTTACGTTCAGCGGAAACACCTTCAGCTTTGGAAACGTGGACACCGGTTCAAGCTCCACGCAAACAGAAACGATTACCAACACGGGCAACTCGAATGTGCAGATTTCTCAGATTGCCGTCAGCGGTGCAGGCTACTCGCTGAGCGGAGCCAGCACGCCGATAACGCTCACCCCCTCGCAGAAGCTCACATTTAGCGTGATCTTCAGTCCGGCAACTGTGGGCAGCTTAAGCGGAATCGTGACTGTGTCCAGCAACGCGACGGGTTCACCGTCCAGCATTTCACTGTCTGGCAGTGGCGTGACGCCAACACCGCATACCGTCAGCCTGTCGTGGACTGCCAGCACCTCTACTGTTTCTGGTTACAATGTGTATCGGACTACGACGAGCGGCAGCGGCTACGCGAAATTGAATGGAGGGCTGGTCGCGAGTGTGAGTTACACGGACTCGACCGTGCTGAACAGCACCACGTATTACTACGTCACGACGGCCGTGGATGGGAGCGGGAACGAGAGCACCTACTCGAACGAGGCGCCAGCTGTCATCCCGTAACCGTCCCACTGATCTTCACTATCTATACGGATTTGTTCTGGAGCTCCGACGATTCCAGCGAGTTCCTGTGGAGCTTTGCGTAACCCCGAACGAAAATTTGAGCAAGCAAGGCGCCCGTTGAGTCGATAAGCACATCGCGCAGCCTGGCCTGTCGAACCGGCACAAAGGACTGATGCCACTCGTCGAGTCCCGCGTAGCTGACCGCGATCAGCAAGGTTATGGTGGCCCATTGGAGTTTCCAGCCGCAGCGCTCTGCGCGAACACCGTGAAATACAGCAACGCTGAACACGCCAAATTCGGTGATATGGGCCAGCTTACGAATTCCGACATGCATCAAGTGGAGGGTGTGCGGGCTGGCGGTTGGAAAGATGTACCGCAAGAACGGAATGATGACTCGCGCGGTTTGCTGGCCGCTAAAATAGTGAGTAGAAAAGACAGAAATAAGAACAGCCACGCAAATGGCCGGAATCCAGTATTTGAGTCGATGTCCCATGAAGAATTATCTGCTGAGGAGGCGAGGAATCCCTAGCGAAGTTTGCCTTTCCGGCGCAGATCCGCGAGATAGTCGTCCAAGGCGTCTTGCCAGCTTCTCAGCGTGATGCTGTGAGAAGCCAGGGCGGCAGGAGAGAGGACTGAGTAAGCGGGACGCTTGGCCGGGCGGGCGGCCAGGGCTGTTGAGATCGGGAGAACCGGTGTATTGCGTCCTACTTTCTCGAGGATTGCCCTCGCAAATTCGAACCAGGAGCAGGAGCCGGAGTTTGTGACGTTGAGAATACCGTGAGCGTCCGATTGGACGAGCTTGCGAATGGCCGTCGCAAGGTCCCGCGTATAAGTTGGAGATCCAATCTGATCGTCAACTACTTTCAATTCGGGTTGGGAATCCGCGGCACTAAGAATTTTTTCGGGGAAACAGGTCCGCGACGCGCCAAAAAGCCAGGAGGTGCGCGCGATCACCCAGTGTTTCGCATGTTCTCGCACGGCCAGCTCGCCTGCAGCTTTCGACGCGCCATAGACATTCAATGGAAGGACCGGAGAATCCGTCTCGTAGGGGCGATCGGAGGTGCCGTCGAAGAGGTAGTCTGTGCTTAAATAGAAGAGCTTTACGGCAAATTCTTGTGCTGCACGGGCGACATTTCTCGTGCCCTCGCGATTCACAGCGAAGGCGAGTTCGGGATTTAGCTCGCTGGCATCTACGTCCGTGTAAGCCGCGGTCAGGATGATCCAGTCCGGATGATGCGTAGCCACTAAGCGGTGAACTTGCGCGAATTCGCGGATGTCCGCATCGCGCGAGGTCGCAGGAATGACTTCGTCCCCGGCCCATTCTTGTACCAGGTCGCTTCCCAACATTCCATTGGCACCAATAATCAGAATGCGCATGAAATCAGATGTTCCGAGATCTCCAACAATCGAAGATTGCGATTAGGTCGTGGCCGGTCATGGAGATTCCCGAAGAATAAGGCGCATTGCCGGTCGTTACGGGCCCAAAAGGAATTTTTGGAAACTGCAATGCGCAAAGATACATCTTACTTGCGAAGCATCTCTGAACGCTTGCCGTAGTGCCGATCATAGTATTGGCGATATGCTCCGGAACGGGCGTGATCGAGCCAAACGGCATTGGTCTGGTACCATTCGATGGTCTTGCTAATGCCTTCATCGAAACTAACCATCGGGGTCCACCCAAGTTCCCGCCGAATTTTCGAGCTATCCAGAGCGTAGCGGCGGTCGTGTCCAGGGCGATCCTCTACGTAGTGAACGAGTGATTCGGGTTTGCCAAGGTATTGCAATATGGTGCGCACGATTTTCAAGTTCGGTTGTGGCCCGCCGGAGGAAACATTGTAGACGGAACCCGGTTTCCCCTTGTCGAGAGCCAAGACGATGGCGCGGCAATAGTCCTCCACGAAGAGCCAATCACGTTCTTGCAGGCCGTCGCCATAGATCGGAACAGGCTTGCTTTCGCGCGCGTTGGCAATGATCAATGGGATTAACTTTTCTGGAAATTGGAACGGTCCGAAATTGTTTGTGCAGCGCAAGATGACTGCGGAAACTCCAAAGGTGTTGGCGAAGGCAGTTACAAAATGTTCGGCAGCAGCCTTGCTGGCGGCGTAAGGACTACGCGGGTCGAGTGTTGCTGCTTCCGTGAAAAACATCCCTACTGGTGCGCTTCCGTAGACCTCATCGGTGCTGATGTGAATGAAGCGCAGATCCGGAAAATGTCGTGCCGCCTCAAGGAGAGCGTGAGTGCCCAGAATGTTGGTTGTGAGAAAAGGGGAAGCATCTTCAATGCTGCGATCCACATGAGTTTCCGCGGCAAAGTGCACAACCGCATCGAAGCCACGTGCGAATACTTCATCGACGGCCTGGTGGTCGGCGATATCGCCACGAACAAACTGATAGCGCGGGTCCCCTGCAATATCTGAAAGATTCTCGGGGTTTCCAGCGTAGGAAAGTTTGTCGAAATTAAGAATCTCGACATCCCCACGAGAAGCAAGTAGGTAGCGCACAAAATTGGAGCCGATGAAGCCTGCTCCGCCTGTAACGAGAATTCTCACGCAGCGCCTTCCGTCTTCGAGTCTGACCACGTCCGCACCATCAATAGCATGGAGACTACATTACTCCAATCCTTCGGCCTGGCGTGGGGGCACTCCCCGCCCAGCTATTTTGTTAGTTCCCGTGTGCGCGGCGAGATTTGTTGCGCGCAGGAGAGATTCAAACGTTCCCGCATCCGTCCACCATCCATCCAGGAAGCTGTGGGTCAGGGTTTTTTCGAGTAAGTAGAAATTGTTGACATCGGTGATTTCAAGTTCGTTGCGCCAGCTCGGCTTTGCTCGGCCGATTTTTTCAAAGACGGTGGCATCGTAGAAATAGATACCGGTCACGGCATAATTTGACTTTGGCTTCTTGGGTTTTTCTTCAATGCCGAGGATTGTGCCACCCGATATTTCCGGGCAGCCAAACCGCTGCGGGTCACTTACCTCTTTAAGAATAATGTGGGCGCCACGCTCTTGCTTGTCGAAGGTCTCCTTGGCGGCGATAATATTATTTTCGATTATGTTGTCGCCGAGGACTACGCAAATGTTGTCGCCTTCGACGAATGGTTCGGCAAGCCGTAATGCGTCGGCAATACCTCCCTCACCCTCCTGATAGGTGTAATGAATCCGATGCAAACCGAACTCTTTGCCATTGGACAGCAACCGAAGGAAGTCTCCTGCATTCTGCCCACCTGTCACAATTATGATTTCGTGAACGCCGGCGTCGACCAAAGTCTGGATGGGATAGAAGATCATCGGCCGGTCAAAGACTGGTAGCAGATGCTTGTTCGTAACACGCGTGAGGGGATAAAGGCGGGAGCCCTTACCCCCTGCGAGCACAACACCTTTCATAGATGATCCTCTCTTCGAGGTCATTCTCTCATTTAAGTGCACTGACGTTCTAAGAATAAAAGCCCTATTGGGGAATCTTAGTTTTCAAGCGACCCCGTCTAGGTTGCTGAGGGGAGATGTGGATAATGAACCTTTTCAAGAGTCGCTCAATCCAATGACTCGTCCCCGAATAATGATCAACCACCAGTCAATTCAGAAAGAGCGCGGCGCGCTTGGTCAGCAAGGGGAGATGAGGGATTTAAAGCAATGACCTTTTCGAATTCAGTCTTGGCATGAGTGGGATCATTGAGTTTTTGATACGTAAGACCCAGATGGTAACGATACGTTTGATTGTCAGGAGTCGCTTTGATCGCTTCCTCGAAGAGCGGTGCGGCCACCGAATAGCCACCGTTGTTGTAGTACGCCCATCCGAGAGTATCCGCAGAGTTGGGGAGCTTGGGCAGGCCCTTTCGCCCAGTCTGGGCTAGAGTCAGAGCAACACTGGGGCTGCCACCATGCTCAAGCATCAGGTAGGCCAAGTTATTGGAAGCAAGTGGATTCTCGGAATCGATAGTCAAAACCTTTTGATACGTGGATTGGGCCTGTTGCCAATTGCCGGCCCTTTCGTAGAGGCCGCCAAGTGCGACCTGCAGACGGGTGTCACGAGCAGACAGGTCGATGGCCCGTTCATAGAGGGCGATGGCTTTGGCAAGCTGACCATTCGAGGCCTGGAGTTGAGCAAGGAGCACCATGGCCGCGATATTGTTCTTATCTAGATCGAGTGTTTTATTCAGGGAATCTTCCGCCTGCGGCGCCTGCTTAGCCTGGATTTCAAGCTGCGCAAGCATCAGGAAAAGTCCCGGACTTTTGGGATTTCGTTTGATCTGTTCCTGGACGAAGTTGAGGGCTTCGCCAGGTTTGTTCTTGAGTTCGTCGACCTGAACCAGTCCCCGAATCGCCTCGAGAGAATCTGGATCGCGAGTGAAGGCTTGGTGGAACATAACTTCCGCCTCGGATGTCCGCCGCTGCGCCAATCGTAATTCTCCCATTTTGAGGAAATACATAGGGCTTTGAGGAGCGATTCTTTGGAGGTTCATGAGGTCTGCTTCAGCCCCCAACGCATCACCCTGATTCATGCGTGCAGTCGCATGGTAGAGATACCCTTCGGCGGAGTTCGGGGCATGCTTCTTAAGCTGATTGCTCAAATCTTCCAGATTCCGCCAGTCGGATTTTTGAGCGGCGCTCTTTGTCAATGCCAACCAAGCTTCAGAAAGGTTCGGGCGGATACGCACCGCTTCCCGCCACTCCGTTTCTGCCTGTTGCGCGTTGCCTTTTGCTGAAAAAGCCAGCCCCAACTGATAGTGGCCGAGGGCATTCTCTGGCGCATTCTTCACAGCAGTCTGTAGAGTTGTGAGCGCCTCGTCTACTTTGTTCTGGCGCAACTGAATCTGCCCTTTGAGGACGAGCGCTTCGGCATCCTGGGGTGTCTTTTTTAGGATAGCTTCATTCAGGGTCGTGGCTTCATCGAGTCGATTGCTCAGAATGAGCAATTGGACATAGGTTTTTTGGACGGAGAAATCGTTCGGGTACTTTACTGAAAGAGAGCTGAACTCAGCGAGTGCCTTATCCATTTGACCGCGGGAAAGGTACGCGTTTCCCAGCATGGTGTAAGCCGCGGGATTGGAGCTCAACTGGTTCTTTGTGTCCGTCAAGACGTGTTCAGCCTGGGCCACTTCGCCTTGGGAATAATAAAGTCCGGCGAGAGCGGCTCGGGGAGAGGTATCCTGGGGCGCAACGCCAATCGCGGCCTGAAACTCTTTTTCCGCCTCAGGAAGCCGTTTCTGTTGATGGTACAAAGTTCCCAACATCATGTAGGAAACCTCGGATTTGGGATCCAAGCTTTGGGCCTTGAGGAAATCGGCCTCTCCGTCCTTAAGGTTGCCGGCACGAATCAGAAGCTGACCGCGATTCAGATAGACGGATGGGTTTGCCGGGGCTGAAGTTACCGCATCATTTACCTCTTGCAGCGAATCTTTCACGTTTCCGAGAGCGGCGTCGCAGTCGGCCAGAAGGAGTTTTGCGTCAACATTGCTCGGATTGGACTTTAGAATGAGCTCGGTGCGATCCCTGGCTTCTTTTTTTTGTCCAGCGGCAAGTTGTAGGCGGCCGAGTTCCAGTTGCGCTTCCCAGTTCTCCGGTTGGAGTTCGATGGTCCGCTGCAATTCGCTAAACGCGGCTGGCCAGCTTTTCATTCTGAGATGCGTTTCCGCGAGTTTGAAATGTGCTGCGGCAAATCGCGGGTCTAGTTGTACGGCACGGCCATAATAAATTAGCGCCTCTGGATACTTCCCTTGGTCAAAACTCAGGTTTCCTCTTGCGAAGAATTTCTTGGGGTCACGATTACACCCAACACAGAGAAGCATCACGACCAAGAAGAGCGTAATCGAGTGACTAGGGACGACCAAGAATCTGTGTAGCGGAGGCCGCGGAACTAAAGCGGAAGATTTCATAATCCGTCGGAACAGCAATTTTGCGTCCTCCCTCCAAATGTGGCAGTGGTCCCTCTTAATCTTGATTAACTATAATGGATTCTGTTGGATGAGACTCATTATAGTGGAATTGGCGGTGCGCAAACGAACTACAAGGCCAGATTCTCTTGAAGCTGGAGTCTGGCGAGGGAACAGAAGGGATAATTGGGATATTTGTTTTCCACTTCCGAAAGTCGCGGGATTTAGGCCACGAGGAGCTCAGGGTGATTAGAGGTCAGCACTCTCGTAAACTATTGATATTGGAATGGTTGCTCCATTGTGAGAAACTCTGACTTATCCAGGGATTGCTGTCGAGTGGTGCTCTTCGTGCATCTTCACTTAATGTAGGAGTCGGTCTAGCTGGGCGAGTTTTAGTTGAACATTAGGGCGGTTTCTAAGCGAGGTAGTACGACATGGTGCGGAATGGGGAAA
>Ga0074045_10000971_pt1 | contig 28140 bp, 23 predicted proteins | sample BogForMeECP23OM2_FD_94442 | JGI IMG/M metagenome (GOLD analysis project Ga0074045, IMG submission 94442) | Bog forest soil microbial communities from Calvert Island, British Columbia, Canada - Bog Forest MetaG ECP23OM2 | ecosystem: Environmental > Terrestrial > Soil > Wetlands ...
CAATTGGGGCTCGACTTGAGTCTGTACAAAATTCTGCAAATTCTCAGTGTCACAGTTTTCGAAAAAACCCCAATTTTAGAGGGGTTTTCCAACTTCAACGATGGGTTCACGGATGCCGAAACCTGCAACCAATTGAACCTATTCGACTTTTAATGGGACAGCACTGATGTCAAATCACTTTTTCAAGTTTAGCCACGTCGCAGGTGGCGTCACCGTCCGCGCATGTGCTTACTCCGTCTTCAGCAGCCGCAGGAATTCTGCGGCGGCGTGCGGCAAGCGCGCGCCTCGCCGCGAGATCATGTAAAGGTGGCGCGGAATAGTCAGTTGTTTAATTTTCAGTTCCTTCAGCCAGCCGTGTTCCACTTCCCACGTGACGCACATGCGCGGCACGATGGCCACGCCCATGCCCATCTGCACGAAGCGCTTGATGCTTTCAATGGTCGGCATTTCCATGGGCATATTGAGTGCGGTGCGATGTCGCGCGAATAGCTCGATGACCTTACGACGAAACGGAGATTCCACGATGTGCGCAATAAAGGATTCCTTGCCCAGTTCCTCTATCTCAACCTCCCGGCGCTTCGCCAAGGGGTGTTTCGGCGGTACAACCAACGTCAATTCATCCTTCAGAATTTCCGTGGCCTGCAACTGGGCGTCGCGCGGCACAAACGAAACAGCTCCCAAATCCAGCCGGTAGTTCACCACCTCATGCGGGATGTCCCGCGAGAACATGCGGTGCACCCGCACTTGCACGCCGGGATGTTCTTCGCGGTATTTAGACAGCGCGGGCAGAAGCGCATGAATCGAGCTTTCGTTCACGCCCAGGGTAAGTTCCCCGCGCTTCAGCCCCTCCAGCTCCATCAGGCCTTTTTTGACCTCATCACGAAGATTCAGCAGCCGCTCGGCATACTCCTTCAGCAGCGTGCCCGCATCGGTCATCCGCACCGGGCGCGCGCCACGCACGAACAGCGGTTGGCCCAGAGAGTCCTCGAGTTTTCGGATAGCCAGGCTGACCGCGGGTTGCGTCCGGTACAGTCGCTCCGCAGCGCGCGAAAAACTGCCCTCCCTCGCAACGGTCAGAAATACCTGCAGTTCGGCTAAATCCATAGCGATATACCCTCGATTCGGAAGCGCCCCAGAGGGTTGCTTCCGCGGCGGCGAGGCGACACGGCCTTCCGGTGTGATCCTTGGGTAGGCGAGGCCCCCAGCCTGTTTTCGTAGTATAAGGCAGAATTATCAAATGCAGAACAAAGATAAATTGGACTAGAGTCCCTCCGGCGTGCGTTACTGCTAGGTGAACCATTGGGGGTCTCATGAGTCACGTTCAAATCTTCGACACCACCCTGCGGGATGGCGAGCAGTCACCGGGCTTCTCCATGAATACGGCGGAGAAGATCCGTATGGCTCATCAGTTGGCTGCTCTTGGCGTAGATGTGATTGAGGCGGGGTTCCCCATTGCCTCAAAGGGCGACCTGGAGGCTGTCCTGGCGGTTGCGCAGCAAGTGCAGCAAGTGCCCATCGCCGCGCTCGCTCGTGCCCGCAAAGACGACATTATGGCGGCCGTCGAGGCGCTCAAGCCCGCCAAGCATCCCCGCATGCACGTCTTTTTGGCTACCTCTGACCTGCACCTGCAGGCCAAGTTGCACATGACCCGCCAGCAGGCGCTCGAAGCCATCGGCTCGATGATCAAGCTGGCTAAGAATTTTGTTGGCGAAGTGGAGTTTTCCGCCGAAGATGCCGGGCGCACCGAACTGGAGTTCCTTTGCCAAGCTTGCCAGATCGCCATCGACAATGGCGCTACAGTCCTGAATTTGCCCGATACGGTTGGCTACGCGGTGCCCGAAGAATATGGCGCCATGTTCCGCAGAGTGCGCGAACATCTCGGAGACCCCGATCACATCGTCCTCAGCGCGCATTGTCACGATGACCTCGGCCTTGCAGTTGCCAATTCGCTGGCCGCGGTTCGCGCCGGCGTGCGCCAGATTGAATGCACCGTGAACGGCATCGGCGAACGCGCCGGTAACGCCGCGCTGGAGGAAGTGGCCGTTGCGTTGGCGGTGCGCAAGGAAAGCTTCGGTGTTGCCACCAACCTGAAACTCAACGAACTCTATAAATCCAGCCGCCTGCTGACGGAAATTACCGGTGCGCATGTAGCTCCCAACAAGGCCGTCGTCGGCGCCAATGCCTTCGCGCACGAGGCTGGCATTCACCAGGATGGCATCATCAAGAATCCGCTGACTTACGAAATCATCTCCCCCGAAGCGGTCGGGGTGCCTTCGCGCTCCCTGGTTCTGGGCAAACACTCCGGTCGCCATGCCTTGCGCCAGACCTTGGAGGACCTCGGCTATTCGCCCAGCGATGCGGAGCTGGCGGAATGCTACCGCCGCGTAACTACTTTCGCCGATCAGACCAAACAAGTTCGCGCCCGCGATATAATGGCTATCGCTCACCAGGTGATCAACCGGAAGAGCGTTCCTGTTGCTACGGGAGCTTCCTCTCTCGCCTGATTGGTGCGGCCAGTCCACAACGGGGACCCAGAATGAAGTTGAAAAAGACGATTGTGCTCCTGCCGGGAGACGGCATTGGCCCGGAAGTGACGCGCGCCGCGGCAAGTGTCCTGCAGGAATGCGCGCGGGAGTTTCACCACCAGTTCACCATGGTCGAAATGCCCATCGGTGGCGCTGCGATCGATAAGACCGGAAACCCTGTTCCCAACGAGACCCTCGACGCTTGCCGCAGAGCCGACGCCGTTTTCCTGGGTGCGGTCGGCGGTCCCAAGTGGGATTCGCTTCCGATGGGCAAACGTCCGGAGACGGGCTTGCTCGGACTGCGCAAGGCGCTCGGTCTGTATGTGAATTTGCGCCCGGTAAAACTGATTGAGGCATTGCGCAGCATTTCCCCGCTTCGCCCGGAGCGCCTTGGTGAACTCGACCTTGAAATCGTGCGCGAGCTAGCCGGCGGGATGTACTTCGGCGAGCGCGGCAACACAAAAGAAGGTGGAGTGGAGCGGGCATTCGACACGGAGTCCTACTCCACGCCTGAAGTCGAGCGCATCGCTACTTTTGCCTTCACGCGCGCCGAAACACGTTCCCGCAAAGTTTGTTCCGTGGACAAGGCCAACGTGCTGGCCAGTTCGCAGCTCTGGCGCCGCACCGTCTCCGCCGTGGGTGCGATTTATCCCAACGTGCGGCTCGAGCACATGTACGTGGACAACGCGGCTATGCAGCTCACCCTCCGGCCAACGCAATTCGACGTCATTCTGAGTACCAACATGTTTGGCGACATCCTCAGCGACGCCGCAGCCGCCCTGGTTGGCTCCATCGGCCTGATTCCTTCCGCCAGCTTCGGCTCCAGCGCGCCTCTGTTTGAGCCCATCCACGGTTCCGCGCCCACGCTCGCCGGGAAAGACGTGGCAAATCCCGTCGGCTCCATCCTGAGTGCGACGATGATGCTCCGCGATGCGTTTGGTCTGAACCTGGAGGCTGACTGGGTGGAACAGTCCATTGCTCGGGTGCTCGGCGCCGGGTATCGCACGAGCGATCTCGAAGAGCCGAGCCGCAAGACTGTGAGCACCTCCATGTTCCTGGAAATCCTGAATCAGGAGATGCAGCGAACCTTCGAGCACGCCGAAAAGTACGGTTGGGGCGTCTGACTGCAGCCCGCCCGTAAGCTTGTCCCCTTATTGCAGGGGTGCGTGTGCCCTGTGCACGGTAAGCCAATTGGGGAGCGAATCCGGTCGGTAAGCTGGTTGCGGGAACCCTCGAGGAATGCTAATTTTAGTTACCGAAGTATTTCGGACGCGCACCAGGGGAGTTGCAGATGGGAACGCGGCCAGTCAAAACCCGCTCCATCGCGAATCCAGGGCCTGACTTGCTCATGCCAAGCGGGAAAATGAGGAACTCCGGGTAGTCCCTTTTCCAAACGATCGAGTTTTCTGACACCAAGATGCCAGATCATTCTTCTAAACTGACCAGCAGCGAAGCCGGGCGTGTGCGTCAGGTAACTTACTGGCGTGTTGAGGGTTCGCTGTTGGAGATTAGCGCGCTGCGAAGCCTCGGCTTCTTCAATTGGAACAGCCAGAGCTTCTTGGAGCGCTGGGTACGCCGCGCCGCGATGTTCGGCAATGGCCTGCTCCGACCTCCCGCGTATTTGGCCAGCCGCACGTTTGCCACTCGCTTTATGCACACGGTGCTGCGCGGCATTACCCGCGACCGCCTGGATCTACTCGGCGAGGAATATTTTCAATATGAACTGAAGCCGCGCATGCGACGCGACGCCGTCGAAAAGCTGGTTGACGCGGTGCGCAATGGCGAGCGCGTAGTTCTGGTCGGCCAGCTCCTCGATCATATTCTCCGGCCGATGGCCGAGTACTTTGCTGGCGAAGGAATCATCGCCAATCGCATGGAATTTCGCGAGGGCGTCGCGACGGGGCGACTGCTCGATCCCATTGTCCGGCCGCGCGGACCGTTTGCCTGGCTCGCAAGCGGCGCCGTGGACGGCCACGTTTCCCGTGAAAAGCTGCTCACCCAATTGGGTTGGGAGCGCACTGCGGAATTTTTGGACACCGCGGTGCAATCCGTCACGCGGGTAAAGATGCCCGCAGGACGGCCGGTGGAATTGCTCGCCAGCACGCCTCGCGTCGAGCACCTGAACGTGCGGGAATCGCTCGCCGGGAAGCATCTGCTTTTGATTGGCGTGACTGGCTTCATCGGGAAAGTCTGGCTGGTGGACCTGCTGGAGAAAATTCCGGATATCCGCAAGGTCACGCTGCTGATCCGGCGCAACCGCACAACTTCGGCGCAGCGCCGCTTTGAAAAGATTGTCGAAGAATCTCCGACGTTCGATACCTTGCATGAATTGCACGGCGCCAAACTGGCGGGCTTCCTGAACGAAAAAGTGGAAGTCGTCGAAGGGGATGTCAGCCAGCCAGGATTGGGCCTCTCGCCGGAAGCGCAAACGCGTTTGCAGCGCTCCTTGGATGTGATTGCCAACAGCGCGGGCTTGACCGATTTCAATCCCGACCTGCGTGATGCGCTTTCCTCCAACGTGGACTCAGCTATCAACCTTCTCGAGTTTTTGCGCAAGTGCGACCACGCCGGACTGATGCATCTTTCCACCTGTTACGTTGTCGGCATGCGCGACGGCCGCGTCACCGAAGACTTGCGCTCCAATTACAATCCAGCGAACCACCCCGACTTCGACGCCGAGAGAGAAATCGCTTCGCTGCGCGATATGGTGCAGCGCGTCGAGGAGCGCTCCGAAAGCCCTGAACTGGCGAAAGCCTTGCGCCGCCAGGCGTTGGGCCGCACCGGCGACCCCTCGAAAGTATCCACCGCGGAACTCGATGGCGTGTTGCGCCGGAATCGCGCTCGTTGGGTGCGCAATCGACTGGTGCGCGCGGGCATGAAGCGTGCCGCGCATCTCGGCTGGCCCAATACCTACACCTTCACGAAGAGCCTCGGCGAATCCATGCTCGCGCAACGCGGAGGCGATCTCGCCATTGCCATCGTGCGTCCCTCCATCGTCGAAAGTTCCGAGCGCACACCCTTCACTGGCTGGAACGAAGGCATCAACACTTCCGGCCCGCTCTCCTATTTGCTGGGCACGAATTTCCGCCAGCTTCCCTCGAACGAACGGAAATGCCTCGACGTGATTCCAGTGGACATGGTCACTCGCGGCATGACCCTGATCGCCGCCGCTCTGGTGCAGCGCAAAAACGCCCGGCTCTACCAGTTGGCCACTTCGGCAATCAATCCTGTGAACATGGGACGCTCGATCGAATTGACGGGCCTCGCTCATCGTAAGCACTACAAAATGCAGCAGGGTCTGGATCACTGGTTGAAAGTGAAGCTGGAAACCATTCCGGTGTCGAAGCTGCGCTACGAACGCATGTCCATTCCCATGCAGAAGGCCGTCGTCTCGCGCATCAACAAAGTCGCCACCACCATGCACATCGGCAAAACGCCTCTGGCAAAGGTCGAACGCGACCTGGGACGCGCCGAGAAGCTCATCGAACTCTACGAACCTTTCATCCTTCACAACGAGCATGTCTTTGAGTGCGAGAATGCGCGCCTGCTTTCCGCCGCCCTCTCCCCCGAAGAAAAAGCCAGGTTCGATTTTTCTCCGGAAACCATTGACTGGTGGGACTACTGGATTAACATCCACATACCGGCTCTGCGGCGCTGGTGCTACCCATTAATGGAAGGTCGGCCGCTGGAGGCCAGAGAACCTCGGGTGCTCAATTGGTCGGTGCCTTCTGCGGGGGCTTCCGCGGTTTCGCGGTAGGCGCGGCGTAATCTTCTTATGGCTATTTTCCTTACCGGCGCAACAGGCTATCTCGGCAGCTACCTGGTTGCCGGGCTCTTTACCGAACACCGGGATCAACTCAATCTACTGGTGCGCGCAAGAAACGAGCAGGAAGCCCGCGAGCGGCTCTGGCAATCGCTGCAGCTTCATTTCGAATTTCCGGAGTTCCTCGAGTATTTGAATTCCCGCGTGCGCATCTTTCGCGGCGACTTGACCAGTGAACGTTTCGGCCTGAGCGATGAACACTACCGCGCGCTCGTGGACACCACGGATTCGATCCTGCATTGCGCTGCTTCGCTGAACCGCAAATCCGAGAAGCAATGCCTGAACGTGAATCTTCGCGGCTCGCTGGAAGTGATTCAGCTGGCGCGCCGGGCTCAGAATCAACACGGACTGCGGCGTTACTCGCAGGTGTCCACCGTTGCAGTGGCAGGGAAGCGTCAAAACGAAGTGCTGCAGGAAGACGCTGCGATCGACTGGCAACGTTCGGATTACGATCCCTATGCGCGCACCAAGAAATTCTCCGAGCACATGGTGCATCAATTGCTCGCCGACGTGCCGCACACGATCTTCCGCCCCGCCATCGTCATGGGAGACAGCCGCCGCCCGGAAACCACGCAGTTTGACATGGTGCAGGCTTTCGATATGCTCGCGCGCCTGCCGATACTCCCGCTGCGCGCCAACGACCGCATCGACATTGTGCCCGCAAACTACGTGGGCGCCGCCATCGTGAAGATTCATCAGATGGAAAAGCCTCACTACGGCATCTATCACCTTTCCTCCGGCACCGGCTCGCAAGCCTACCGGGAACTGACCGACTCCCTGGCGACCCAGGGCGGTTGGGGAAAGCCGGGCTATTGGCCTTGGCTTGGCCGTCCATTTTCAGGCACGGTAAACTGGCTGGCTTTCAAGGGCGGCGCCATCGGTTACGGAGCATCGTTGTTGAAAGTATTCTGGCCGTACCTGGATTGGAATACGGTGTTCGACAATTCGCGCGTGGTCGAGGAGATGGGCCAGGCGCCGGCGAAATTCTCGTCCTATGCCTATCCGCTGCTGCAATTCAGCCGCAAGAACCAGTTCAAATATCCCGCGAAGCCGTGGCCTGCGGATACCTCCAGCGTTGCGGTCGAAACGTCGAGTGCAGGGAGCGCCGTGGCATGACGGATTTCTTACTGGTAGCCTGGGTGAGCGCCCTGATTGAGTTGCGGCGCCTCGGCTGGATGTTTGGCCTGGGCAAGCGCTGGACGCCGGGCGAAAAACTGAAGTTACTCTTTGCCGGATACAACGGCACGCGCAATACCGGCAGCGATGTGCGCGTGCAGGAAATGTTGCGGCAAATCCGTCATGTGCTGGGTGCGGAAAATGTCGAATTCAGCGTGATGACGCAGAATTTTGACCACACCAAGGGCTATTTCGAAGGCACACGCCAGGTTCATCTTCCCGACGTCTATCCGCCATTCCTGTTCCGCGAAGTCCACGCGAATCACGGCGTGGTTTCCTGCGAAGGCTCGATGTTCAAAAGCAAATTTGCCAATGCCCTCACAACCATGATGATCGGCTCGCTTGGGCTGGCTTCCGCGGAAAATAAATTGTCGGTGGCCTATGGCGGCGACGCCGGGCACATGGAAGACCTCATCGAATGGATGTGCGCGCGCTACACCAAGGACTCGCTGGTCATCACGCGCAGCCTCGAATCCCAACACCTGCTCAGCGGCATGGGCGTTCACAATGAACTCGGCGCCGATACTGCCTGGACCTTCGAGCCTCATCCGCAGCAATATGCCCACCAGGCCCTACGCCAGGCTGGTTGGGATGAGCGCACTCCTATCCTGGTGCTCTGTCCCATTCATCCCTTTGTCTGGCCGGTGCGCGCGTCCATGGGGAAATACCTGGCGCGAGCGACGACGGGTGCCTACAAAGACAGCCAGTATCGCACCGTGTATTTCTTTGAATCGGGCGCGGATGTCGACCGCAAGTTTCAGCATTACATCAACGGCTACAAGAATGCAGCGAAAGCCTTTGTACAGAAGCACCGCGTGTTCCCGATTCTGGTGGCCATGGAGCGCCTCGACGCCGTGGCCTGCCGCGAAATCGCCAAGGAAATGCCGGGCATCCCGATTTTCACTTCCGACGATTACGATATGTTCCAGCTGGTCTCGATTCTGCGCGCTTGCACCTACATGGTATCGTCGCGTTATCACGGTATTGTCACCTGCATGCCTGCGGGGGTGGTTTCCGCGGGTGTTACCATGGACGAGCGCATTCGGAATTTGATGCGCGAGCGCGGCCACCAGCATCTCTTGCTCACCGTGGAGGATCCCGACCTGGAGCCACGGCTGTTGCAAGTGATGGAATCGTTGGTCGGCGAAGCCGACGCGCTTCGCGAAAGCATTGGCAAAACTGTGGTGAACAATTTGAAGGGCATGTCGCGCATGTCCATTTTCCTGGAAGATGAAATGCGCCACGTGTATCCCGAATTTCCGCTGCGCAAAGGTGTTTTGAGCTGGGAAGATAACCTGCCCCCGATGAGCGAGACGTTGCGCATGTTGCTGGAGCATTACGACCAGTCGCCGGTTGTGCTCGCCGCGGGGCGTTGAGAATTATGCCGAATTTCCTCGAGAACATTTTCACCCAGCTGCAACAAGCCGCGGAACGCGTGGTCTTGCGCGAAGTTCGCGGGCGGGAATTCGCCAGTGTTACCGGCCGCGAACTGCTCGAGCAGATTTCCCGCGCGCGCGCATATCTCCGGCAATCCGGCACACAGCCCGGCGATCGTTGCGCCCTCCTGGGAGCAAACTCCATCCAGTGGGCGGCCTTGGATGTGGCACTGATGGCGGAAGGAGCAATCGTCGTTCCGCTCTACTCGCGCCAGGCTCCCGCCGAGCTTGCGGCGATGATCAAGGATTGCTCTCCACGCCTGCTTTTTGTCAGCGATGCCTCGCTTGGCGAGGCCGTGGCAGAAGCGTGGCCGGAAGCCCCGCCGCGCGTTTGGTTTGACGATGCGCTGGGGAAAGTTCCCGCCGGCAAGGGAATTGCCGGCGGCCCGAATCCGCGTCGCGACGACGAACTCGTCACCATCATTTACACTTCCGGCACTTCTGGCGAACCCAAGGGCGTTTGCCTGAACACCGGGAACCTCAATCACATGTTGTACTGCACCACGGAGCGTCTGAATCAGCTGATGGGTGCGACTCGCGAACCGGATCGCGTCTTCCATTACCTGCCGTTCAATTTTGCGGGCTCCTGGATTCTGCTTCTGAACTGTTTGTCACGCGAGAGCATGCTGACTCTCTCCACGGATTTGAACCGCCTCGCCGATGAGATTCGCGTCGCCTCTGCGCATTACTTCATGAACGTGCCAACGTTGTTGGAGCGCGTACGGCGCGGTGTGGAAGAGGCAATTTCCAAGCGCGATGCCTTGAGCCAGTCGATCTACCGCAAGGCGCGTGCCGCCTGGGAGCGACGAAACGACGGGAAATCGCGCGGGCTGGACACTTTCTGGCTCATGCTCGGTAAGAAGCTGATCTTCAGCAGAATCCGCGAACGGTTTGGTCCGTATCTTCGCGCATTGATTTGCGGTTCAGCGCCCTTAGCCCCCGAAACGCAACAGTTCTTCCACATGCTTGGCATTCCCATTCTGCAGGTATACGGGCTCACTGAAACCACCGCCATTTGCACCATGGATGACCCGCGCGTGCCATCGGAGCCGGGGCGAGTCGGCGTGGCCATCCCCGGCATCGAAATGACCGCGGGTGAAAACGACGAGATTGTGGTGCGCGGCCCCAATATTTTTCCAGGCTACTGGAACCGCCCCGAACAGACCGCCAAGGTTCTCAAAGACGGCTCCTTCCATACCGGCGATCAGGGCGAAGTGAATTCCCGCGGGAACTGGCGCATCAGCGGCCGCATCAAGAATCTGATCATTCTGAATTCCGGCCACAATGTCGCCCCGGAACCGATTGAAGAAGAAATTGCCCAGCATCTGCCGGGCGCGCAGCAAATTGTGGTGGTGGGAAACGGCCGCGGATATCTTGCTCTGCTGGTGACCGGCTCGGTGGACGGCAAAACGGTACAAGCCGCGCTCGATACCGTGAATTCCGAGTTGCCGCACTACCGCCAGATCCGCAACTTCACCATTCTAAAAGAGGTGCTCACGTCTGAGAGCGGTTTGTTGACCGCCATGGGCAAAATCAAGCGTGACGTCATCAATGCGAAGTTTCGCGACGAGATTGATCGAATGTACCGCAAGCAGTCCGCGGCCGTGGGTGTAAGCGGATGAGGGCCCGCCGGCACGGAAAAGAGCCAGTAAAAGAATTTCGTGGTGAAGCGCTGCGCTGGGAATGGCGTGATGGTGTCATCGAACTGACCCTCGATCGCGAACCACTCAACGAGATCGGCACGGTCATGCTCGCCGATCTGGAAAAATTTGTTGCTGCGTTCAAGGGCCTGGTGCCCATCACCAGCGCGTGTATTATTACCAGCGCCCGGCCAGGCGGTTTTTGCGCCGGCGCGGACTTGCGAGAACTGTACCGTGGCGCCGTCGATCTGCCCAAAGCCAAGCGGCTTGCGGGCGTGCGCGCCTTCCTGAAGCGTATCCATGCCGTGGCCAATGCGATTGACGACGCGCCGTTCGTCACCTTCGCGGCCGTGCACGGCCTGTGCATGGGCGGAGGTCTGGAACTCGCTTTGGTTTGCGACCTGATTGTTGCCGATAAGATGGCGCGCTTCGGCTTTCCTGAATTGCGTCTGGGACTCATTCCCGGCTTTGGCGGCATTCCCCGGCTTCGGCGCGATGTCGGAAACGGTTTCCTCCGCGATTTGTTGTTTACCGGTCGCACGGTGAAAGCGGAAAGCGCGCAGCAGGCGGGGCTCGTCTCACACCTTGCCGGCGAAGGCTACGCCCTGCAAGTGGCGCGCTCAATGGCACAACAAGCGACGAAGTTCGACGCGCCAACTCGCGCCGCGGCGAAAAAGTTCCTCAAGCCCATTCCCCGCGCTGAATTGAAAAAAGAAATCGATCTTTTCTGCAGGTTGTTCGCCCGGCCCGTGGTCATGGAAGCGTTGCGCCGATTTGTCGAAACGGACGATCCCATGAAACATCTGCCGGTCGTGCCAACGAACAAATAGCATCGCGATATTGGTAGCGTTGGGGGGGCAAGTGAGCAAAGCAGTTTTCATTCTTCTCTTGGTACCGTTTCTACTCACCTCGTGCTCGCGACCTGCGGGCGATTCCGCCACGTTTGACCCCGATGGCACGGCCCACGTCAAGCGCATCATTCCCATGCCTTCCACGATCAGCCCCGAAGCGCAGAGGTGGCTGGACTCGCTGGCTCGCCAAAAATACGCACCGCAAACTCTAGCCGAGCGGCGCGCTGGCACGGATCAGTGGCGCGCCCAAGGCTCCGCCGAAGCGCGAAAGTTATTTCCCGTGAACATCGAAGAAAAAATCATGGGCGGCGTACGCACCGACGTGATCACGCCGCTCGACACGCCGGAATCAAATCGCGCGTGCGTGCTCATCAATCTCCATGGTGGCGGATTCAACTCCGATTCCGGCTCGTTGATCGAAGGCGTCCCGATTGCCAATCTCGCGAAGATGAAGGTCGTGTCCGTGTACTACCGCTTGGCGCCAGAGAATCCATTTCCTGCGCCGGTTGAAGACGTGGTCGCGGTGTACCAGGAATTGCTGAAGGATCACAAACCGCAGAACATCGGCATCTTCGGCACTTCCGCGGGAGGAATCCTGACCGCCGAAGTCGCGGTCAAACTGAAGCAGTCCGGCCTCCCGCTGCCTGCCGCGCTGGGCATGTTTTCCATTCTCGCGGATTTCAGCCAACCCGCGGATTCCCAGAACTTCTTTACGCTGAACGGCCTCCCCGGAATTCTTTTGCCGGAAGAAGCCAGCAAACCACATCCCCTTGAATATGCGCCGAACACCGATCTGAAGGATCCCGTCCTGTCTCCCATCTTTGCCGATTTGCATGGCATGCCGCCAACTTTGCTGGTCACCAGCACGCGCGACATGCTCCTGAGCAACACCACGATTTTCCATCGCGCTCTGCTCCGCGCTGGCGACGACGCGCAACTGGTGGTTTACGAATCCTTGCCCCACGCCTTCTGGTATCACTTCCAGCTTCCCGAAACGCGCGAAGCCCTCGAACTAATGGCCAAGTTCTTCGACCAAAGGATCGTGCGCTAACCCTCGGCTTCGTTCACTAGCCTATGGCTCTGATCAGCATGTCATCCTTCGCGGCGCGTCGTTTGCGCCGCGAAGGATCTCAACCCCGGCGTCGTGGGATTGCAAAAAGCAGGGGCATTTCGCGGGCCAATCGTTCGTCTGCGGAGGTCCTTCCGGAGAGAAATTCCACCTAGCCGAATGGCGGATGTGGCCCATCCAGACTTGGTGCATTCTGCCGCTGGAGGCAATAGCTATGTCAGCAGAATGGCTTGCAATTTCAAATGCACTCGCGGAGGCTACCGAAAAAGCCGGCGCGTTCACCGTGGCAGTGCACACCGAAGCGCGCGGTTCTTCGAGTGGGGTGATCTGGCGGCCCGGCGTGATCGTCACAGCGGAACATGCCCTGCGGCGCGATGAAGACATCCAATTGACGGTAGCAGACGGTCGCGTGCTTCCCGCAAAGTTGGTGGGACGTGATCCGTCCACCGATCTCGCGGTGCTGAAGTTTGAAGGCGAATCCGCCGCGGCGCCGATTGGTGACTGCGAAGAGTTGAAGCCGGGAAACGTGACGCTGGTGGTCGGACGCACGCGCGCCAGCGGGCCCGTTGCGGCGCTGGGATTTGTCAGCCTGGTGGTGAAGGAACGACGCATCTGGGGCGGCACGCAATTGGCGCCGTATGTACGTCTCGACGTGGCCCTGCAGCGAACCGGCGTGGGCGGCGCGGTGGTCGATGGCAACGGACGCGTAGTCGGCATGGCCACGCCAAAGCTTTCGCCCGGCGGCGCGTTGGCGTTGCCCGTAGCCACCGTGAATCGCGTGGTCGACGCCCTACTGCAGAAAGGACGCATCCCTCGCGGCTACCTCGGCGTCGGTCTGCAACCGATTCGGCTCCCGGAGAATCTCATGCAGGCGCTGAATCGTCAGGCGAATCGCGCGGTCATGGTTCTGGAAGTCGAACCGTCGGGCCCGGCGCACAAGGCCGGAGTCGTCATCGGGGACATTCTCGTAAGCCTGAATGGCAAACCGGTGCTCCGCCTGGAAGATGTGCAATCTCATCTCGCAGGCGAGAACATCGGCAAAGAAGTGCGCGCGGGATTCCTGCGCGGCGGCGCGCCCCGCGAAGTAACCATTGTAGTTGGCGAACGCGGGAACGAGGGCGAATAACATGAGCATCCCGGGGTTGGGAGAAATTGCGGACCGCCTGCGCCGCTCGACGGTGTTGGTGCGGCCGGGCGGCAGCAAGGGCAGCGGGTCCGGTGTGCTGTGGTCGTCCGACGGCCTGATCGTCACCAATGCTCACGTGGCACAAGCGTCGCGTGCTGAGGTCTCTCTGTGGGACGGCCGTGAATTTCCCGCCGAGGTTGCGTCTCGCGATGCGCGCCGCGATCTGGCCGCTTTGCGCATCTCCGCTGGGAACGTACTTGCTGCCGAGGCCACCGACTCTTCCCGCGTGCGGCCCGGAGAGATCGCCATTGCTGTCGGCAATCCCCTCGGCTTTGTTGGCGCGCTCACCACCGGTGTGGTTCACGCCGTCGGGCCCCTTCGCGGACTAGGTTCGCAAAGTTGGGTGCAGTCAGACGTGCGGTTGGCTCCCGGCAATTCGGGCGGCCCGCTTGCCGACGCGCGCGGTCGCGTCATCGGAATCAATGCCATGGTCGCGGGCCGGCTGGCGTTAGCCATTGCCAGCAACGAAGTCATGCGATTCTTGCGGGGCGAAAGCGGAGCACCATCGCTACGCCTTGGCGTTTCCGCGATGCCGGTGCGGTTGCCACGGTCGAGCGGCGGCAGAAAATTCGCACTCGTGCTCGCCGCAGTTGAACCGGGAACTCCCGCGGCTCGCGCCGCACTGCTGCCCGGCGACATTTTGCTGGGCACCGAAGAGAAGCGATTCACTTCCGTGCGTGACCTCGCGGAAGCGTTAGAGGGCGACGCGGCCTGCCTGCTGCGCCTGGAATTTCTGCGCGGTGATTACGAGCGTGTTCGCCGCGTCAGCGTCCAGCTTGCTGCGCGTGGGCAGAAGGCCGGGGCAATGGCGGCGTGACTCGCGTCTTCATCGTCGCGGCGCCGCTGCGGGCGAGAAGGGAACTCGCAGCCCTTCTCGACGAAGCTCCCGATGTTGAAGTCGTGGGAAGCGCCAGTAGCCTCGAGGGTGCCGCGGAAGAGTGGGAAGAACTCGATGTGCTGCTGATCCGGGATTCCGGCGACTCCACCGAAGAATGGTTCGACTCGCTCGAAGATAATGGCTTGGCGCGCCAGACCCCCGTTCTACTACTCCTTGAACGAGCAACGCAAAACCGAGTGAATCGCGCCATCCAACTCGGCATTCGCGGCATTTTGCCCGCGGATGTTACGCCTGCGCAACTGGTCAGCGCGCTAGGCGCTGTGGCCAAGGGTTTAGTGGTGTTGCAACCTGGCGAACCGGCGCTTGCATCAGCCTCCAGCCAGGCCCGGAATGGCGAGCCCGCCGAATTGTTGGAGCCCCTCACTCCACGCGAAAAAGAAGTCCTGCAAATGTTGGCCAGCGGCCTGGGCAACAAGCAAATCGCAGCGCACTTGAAAATCTCCGAGCATACCGCCAAATTCCACGTGGCCTCCATCCTGGGCAAGCTCGGCGCCTCTTCCCGCACCGAAGCCGTTTCCCTCGGCCTCCGTCGCGGCTTGATCCTTCTTTAGTTTGACGGTGCGGCGCCTTGGTTCCAAGTCCACATTTTTGCTATAAATCGTCGTGTGGAGCGCGGCCGTTTCGCGTTCGGAATAATGGAGCGCAGAGAATTTCTGGCCCTGCTGGCAGCACCGGCTTGCGCCCGGTTGGCACGGCGGATCGGTTTGCAAACTCCGGGAGACAATCCCGAAGCCGACGTGACCATTCACATCTCGCCCGTGGAGCTGGAGGTTGCCCCGCGAAAAATCATGAAGACCACCGGGTACAACGGCTCAGCTCCCGGTCCGATCTTGCGATTGCGGGAGGGCCAGCCCGTCACGGTGGAAGTATTCAACGACACTAAAATCCCGGAGATAGTACATTGGCACGGCTTGTTCGTTCCTTCGGAACTAGATGGTTCCGAAGAAGAAGGCACGCCGATGGTGCCGCCCGGCGTGACCCATCGCTACGCTTTCGTTCCCCGTCCCTCGGGGACCCGCTGGTATCACAGCCATGTTCGCGCTGGACGGGATATGAAGCGAGCTACTTATACCGGGCAATTCGGCTTCCTCTATATCGAACCGAAAGAACACCCAGGTCGCTATGACGCCGAGGTCCTGCTTGCACTACACGGCTGGGAAGCGTACCTGAGCAGTCAGGGCGACGAGGGCAATCTCGAAGTTGCGTATCCCATTTATTCCATGAACAGCCACGCACTCGGCTCGGGCGAGCCGGTCCGCGTGAAAGAAGGTCAACGGGTGCTTTTTCGCTTTTTGAACGCAAACGCCACCGAACAGCATCGCGTCGCCCTCCCCGGTCACAAGTTCCGTGTTGTCAGCCTCGACGGCAACCCCGTGCCTGTACCGTGCGAAGTGGACGCCATTGAAATGGGACCGGCGGAGCGCGTCGATGCTGTCGTCACGATGAACCAACCTGGCGTGTGGATTTTGGGCGATGCGGACGATCGAGCTAGAAATACCGGGATGGGCATCGTCGTGGAATATGCCAACCATGGCGGCGCTCCGCAGTGGACCCCTCCGGCAAATACTCCCTGGGACTACACCATTCTCGGACGTGAATCGGAGACTCCCGCGCCGGAAGGCGGCGTTGTCCCGCTGGTTTTCCGCAAGAAATTTGCCGGACACAACTGGGTGGATAATTGGACCATCAACGGCAAGTCCTTCCCAAAGACCGATCCCATTCGTGTCCATGCGAATGCCCGGTACCGTCTTCGCTTCGATAACCAAAGTGACGAGGCGCACCCGGTCCACCTGCACCGGCACACCTTCGAACTGACCAGGTTCGCCGGAAAAGCAACCGCGGGGGTGCGGAAAGACGTAATCGTTGTGCCCGCCATGAAGCAAGTCGAGGTGGATTTCACGGCGGACAATCCCGGCCCCACGCTTTTTCACTGCCACCAGCAGTTGCACATGGACAATGGTTTTATGACCATGCTGCAATACGAGAGTTAGCCAGCGGCCTGGGCAACAAGCAAATCGCCCACCTGAAAGTTTCCGAGCCCTCAGTGCTAGGCAAGCCGGGCGCGTCCTCCCGCACAGAGATTGTTCCGCTCGGCCCCGTGAATCCTGCTGGCACATCGCAGACGTGCAACTGCGGAGCCTCGGTGCGAAAAGCACTCTCGGATCGAGAGCAGGTCTGCATCGAATGCGGTCTGATTGCTCCCCGTGATGTGGTATCTGCTCAAGTAATTCTCCAAAGGGCTCGGATAAGTCCTTCAGGCGTCAACGAAGCGGAGGTAATCGCATGCGTAGCCTGAGAAGCCGTCCCGCTTTAGCGCACCACCCGAAAGGCGGGATAACAAATTAGAGGGTCTGTGACCACATTGGAACAGCCCACCCAGGAGATCGGCTCGCATTTTCATTCCAGCAGCGGGAATGATAAATTTAGGGCTTATGCGCACACTGGAACAGACCACCCAGGAGATTCTGGAGTTGGCGACCAAGCAATTCAAAGTCCCTGCGGGCTCGCTCAAGGCCGACGACGATTTCTACAAGAAGCTGGCCATCGACAGCCTGCAGGCGCTCGACCTGCTCTCGCGAATCGAGAATCATTTCCGCATCGAGCTCCCCGATTACGAAGTGCAGGGCGTCAGCGATTTTAAGACGCTTGCCGAGCGCATCCAAGCCCGCCTCTGATGCTCGATCTCCCAAAGTATTCATCGATTGGCGAAGCGCTGCGCGACGCGCTGGAATCCTTCGCCGCGGAAGTCTGCCTGATCGAGTCCGACCGTGGCGAAGAAAAACTGCGTCTCAGCTATCGCGATTTCAAGAACCGTGCGCTTCCCTTGGCCAAAGGCCTGCAGGAGTTGGGCGTTGCTGCGGGAGGCCGCGTCTCGATCATCATGACGAATCAGTCGAAGTGGCTGATCTCCGCATATGCGCTCTTTTATTGCGGCGCCGCCATGGTGCCGCTCGACTACAAATTGAAGCCCGAAGAGCAGTGGCAATTGCTGAGGCACTCTTCCGCAAACGTGCTCATCACCGAGTACGGCATCTGGCGCCAGCTAAGCGCGTCGCCGCAGCGCGCCAGCGCGGACAAGCTCAAAATCGTGCTCGTAACCGAAGCGCCCGCCAATGCTGATTTGAGCGGGGCCTTGCGCTGGGAAAGTGTCACCGGCCGTGGACAACCCACCTTCGTCGCGCGCAAACGCGAAGACCTAGCCAGTATCATCTATTCCTCAGGAACGGGTGGCAGCCCGAAGGGCTGCATGCTCACCCACGGAAATTACCTGGAGCAGTGTAGTTCGCTCACCGCCTGGTATCCGTTCTGGCCCGGTGTCCGCTACCTGAGTATTCTGCCCACGAACCACTCCATCGACTTCATGGTCGGCTTTTTCGGTCCGTTCGTGTGCGGGGCCGCGGTCGTACACTTGCGAACCCTGCGCCCGGAATTTGTGCGCGAGGCTTTCGCCAACTATCAGATCACCTACGTCACACTGGTGCCGCTGGTCCTGAAAAATCTGCAAAAAGGCTTGCAAGCGCGTTTCGATGAGTTGCCTCCTTCAAAGCGGCGCGTCTTTGAAGTCCTGCGCAAAATCAATATCGCGTTGACCAAAGACCGTCCGCGCCTCGCGCTCAGCCGCAGGCTCCTGACACAGGTGCATGAGGCGTTCGGCGGAAAGCTGGAAGCCATCATTGTGGGCGGCGCATTTTCCGAGCCCCAAACCCTACAGTTCTTCTACGATCTGGGCATTCCGGTAGTAAACGCCTACGGCTTGACCGAAGGCGGTACCGGCGTCACTGTGAACGACCTAAAGCCCTTTCGCGCGGACACCGTGGGGAAGCCATTGCCGGGCATCGAAGTGCGCATTGCAAGTCCTGATGCCGATGGAATCGGCGAAGTGGCAGTGCGCGGCAAGACGGTGATGACAGGGTACCTGAACGATCCCGAAATGACCGCGGAAACCATCGTCGATGGTTGGCTCATGACCGGCGACATGGGCCGTTTCGATCCCATGGGCCATTTGCAGTTGTTTGGCCGCAAGAAAAACATGATCGTCACGGAAGAAGGGAAGAACGTTTACGCCGAAGATGTGGAGAGCGCGTTTGAAGGCCTGAAAGTGAAGGAATTCTGCGTGTTTGCTGCCAATTATATCTGGCCGCAGCGCTCCATGGTCGCCGAAAGGCTTGTGCTGGTTCTCCATCTCGAGCCCGGCCAGGCCTTCACCGACGAGCTAAAAAACGAAATCGTCGCTCGCAACAACCGTTTGGTCAACTACAAGCGAGTTCATGGCATGGTGTTATTTGGAGAAGACTTTCCGCTGACGGCCTCCTTGAAGGTGATCCGCAAGGCCCTGGCCCAGCGCTTAGCCAATCTTGATCGACAAAAGGCAATTCTGCCGATTTAGACGGGAACAAGGTAGAATGCCCCATCCGGGTAAAACGTGAAAGACAGCTTTCTGGCGATAGTGAATCCTGCGGCGGGCGGCGGGCGAGCGGCGAAGTTCGCCGGAGATGCGCTCGCGCGTCTGAAAGCTAGTGGACTTCGCGTGGACGTCATCGCTTCCACCGGCCCGGGACACGCTTCGCAACTCGCCGCCGAAGCTTGCGCGCAGGGCTACCGAAAATTCCTCGCGGTCGGCGGAGACGGCACCGCCCATGAAGTGATCAACGGTGCCTACAGCCAAAACGACGCGACCCGCCACATCGAACTCGGTTTCCTGCCCCTCGGCACCGGTAATTCCTTTCTGCGCGATTTTACCGGCAAAGGCGCGGAGTCTTCCATCGAAGCGCTTATCGCCGGCAAAAAGCGTCCCGTCGACCTTCTCCGCCTGCGCTATTCCGCCGGTACGATCTATTCCTTCAATCTGCTGAGTGTCGGATTCACCGCCGACGTTGGCGCGCTCAGCAACCGCGTCTTCAAGCCTTTCGGCCACTTGGGATATCTTCTCGGCGTTTTCGTCCGCGTCGTCCAACTCAAGCGCCGCGGCTTCAAAATGCGTTGTGACTCCGATCGCGATTGGGATGAGCGCCGCTGCCTCTTTCTCACTTTCAATAATTCCAAATTCACGGGCGGCACCATGATGATCGCCCCGAACGCCGACCCCAGCGACGGCTTCATCGAATACGTTCGCTGGGGCCCCATCGGCAGGCTCGGACTCCTGAAAATGCTTCCGCGCCTGTACGACGGAACCCACACCGATCATGTTCTCGCGGAAACCCGTCGCGTGAAGCGTGTCGAGTTTGCTCTGGAAGGTCCCGTCGACGTGATGATCGACGGCGAAACCCTCTCGCTGGACTGCAAATTGTTGGACATCCTTCCCGGCGCCATGGACGTTTATATATGACGCGGCTCTGGGAGCTCTTGCGCAGCACCTTCCTATGGTTCGTTAGCTGGCTTCATTTCCTGATTTTCGTGCCCATCCTCATTGCTCTTGCCATCGTGCTCGATCCGCGAAAGCACGACTGGCTGCAACGCGGCCTTTGCCGCAGGATCGCCTATTTTTCTGGCGCGAAAATCAGGGTGAAGACCTCGCCGGGCTTTGCTGCGCAACGCACTTGCATTTTCATGGTCAACCACGTCAATTTGTTCGATCCCTTCATGTTGTATTGCGCCATCCCGCAACTGGTTCGCGGCTGGGAACTCGAATCGCATTTCCGCATTCCCATCTATGGCTGGCTCATGAAGCGCTTCGGAAATGTGCCCGTGCCGAATGTCCGCAGTCCCAGGGACTTGAAGCGTTTGTGGCGCATGACCCAGGAAGCCATCAACGGCGGCACCAGCTTGATCATTTTCCCGGAGGGAAAGCGCACGCGCGACGGACACGTGAACGACTTCGAAGAGGGTGGATTCCGCCTGGCACAACAGCTGGGAGTTCCGATCACTCCTGCTAGCCTTGTCGGATCATTTCACCACTTGCGGACTGGAGACTGGACCCTGAGGCCCACCGCCATCAGCATCTTCCTGCACGACACCATCGAGACCAAGGATCTGAAAAAGGAAGACGTGCCCGCACTGAAAGCTCACATAAAAGAGATCATCGCGCGTCCCGTGGAAGCGTGGTTACAGGAAGGATCCGAACAGGAAATCCGCCCGCCTGCCGAAGTCACTCGTTAAATCAACAGGAGAATTTGCGCGCTACAAACTCAGTCGCACTCCCGGCAGCACGCGGCCGGCACGCGTCTCTTGCCAGGTGAAAAAAATTCGATGAATCACCGTAATCGTGGAGATCACCGCGATCACCCACAGCACCGGCCCCATACGATTGAACAAGCCTCCGATGATCAACAGCACCAGCCGCTCGGGCCGCTCCATGAACCCCACTTTGCAAAGAGGAATGAGCGATTCGGCGCGTGCTCGCGAGTAACTCACCATCACCGATCCGGCCGTCGCCACCGCCGCGAGCACCACATATGGCGTGCGTCCGCTGACCGAGTAGTAGACCAGCAAGCCCATGTACAGCGCCATGTCCGCATAGCGATCCAGAGTGGAATCGTAGAAGGCCCCAAACGCGGTCACGCGATTCTGCCGCCGCGCCACTTGCCCATCCAGCATATCCAGGAATCCCGCAATAAAAATGATGATCGCTCCGGTGCGAAAATTCCCGACCGCGAAACAGGCCGCAGCCGCAAAATTGACCAGCAGCCCGAAAAACGTCAGCAGATTGGGATTCACGCCCGTTGCAGCTAGCGCTCCAACGATTCGATCCAGCAGCCATTTGCTGCCCGTTCCAATTGCCCCTGTGAGAGTCGTCGCCATGTTCTTAGGCCACGTGGAATCATACTTCAGCGAGAGAGCTTATCCAAATCCTGCATCGCTTTCCGGGCGCTCTGCCCCAGCGTCTCCACCGTTTTCACAATGTCCTCGTCGGACGTGCGTGGGTTGATGGTGCACAGCCGCAACACCGTCCGCCCGCGAAGCCCGGTGGAGAGCACCAGCGCGAAAGCTTCTTCTTGCATGCGTGCGGCGATCGCTCGATTTAGTGCGTCGATGCGCTCCGCCGCCCACGATTGGGGGGCGCACCGAAACGTCACCACCGCCGTTTGCGCACGCGAAGTGATCTCCCACAACGGATCTTCGCGCAACTGCGCTTCCGCAAATTGCGCCAGGCGCATCGTTCGATCGATCGCTGCCGCGAACGACTCCGCGCCGAATACCTGCAGCGACATCCACACCTTCAAGGCGCGAAAAGGTCGGGTGAGTTCCGGCGAGTAGTCCCAGAGATTGATCTCTTCTTCGCGCCCCCGCGCATCTTGCAGATATTCTGCCTCGTCCTCGCGCACCTGAAAGGCATGCCGGAGCGCGCGGCGATCGCGAACCATCAGCAATGCGCAATCGAACGGCTGAAACAGCCATTTGTGTGGATCCAGGCTGAAGGAATCGCTGCGTTCAATTCCCGCAAGCCGCGCGCGTCCAGCAGCGCTAAACACGGCGGCAGCTCCGTAGGCGCCATCCGCATGCATCCACAGTTTTTCTTGCTGGCACAAATCCGCAATGGCATTCAGCGGGTCGATTGCGCCGGTGTTGGTCGTACCGGCATTGGCGATCACGCAGAAAGGCGCAAGCCCTTTCCCGCGGTCCTCCTGAACGGCATTCTGAAGCAAATCGGGGACAAGTCGGCATGTATCGTCGGAAGGAAGCCGGCGCAGTTGATGTTTCTGAAAACCCAGTATGCGCATCGCGCGTGTGATCGAACAATGCGTCTGGTCGGATCCGTACACCACCCCACGCGCAAACTGATCTGGCTGCAGCAGTGCATCCCGCGCCGTAACCACGGCCGAAAGATTCGCCAGCGATCCTCCGCTCAAGAATGTCCCGCTCGCCGTTTCCGGATAGCCGGCCAGCTGGCGGATCCAATCCAGCGTCACCAGTTCCGCGATTGCCGGTCCAGAGGCCTCCAGCCAACTCCCCGAAAAGAGGTTGTAGCCGGTGCGCAAAAGTTCCGCGAGCGCCCCTACAAAGTTGCTCGGTCCCGGAATGAATGCGAAGAAACGCGGATGTGTCTCGTGGTTGGTGCTGGAAAGTATTTCGTTTTCCACGCGATCGAGCACGCTTAGCGGAGCCTTCGCCTGCGTTGGCAACGCCTCCCACAATACGGCGCGCAGCTCTTCCTGTGTTTTCACCCGCACCACCGGCATCTCGCTCAGGCGCTTTTGATACGCCAGCAGCCGATCCACAATCCCATAACCCAGGGCTCGCGCCTCGTCCGTTTCCAGTTCCAGTAAATAGTTCGGAGTTTTCATGGCAGCAAAAGTTTACCAGCAACCGCTTGCCACTCTCCTAAAACTCGAGTAGAGCGCACCAACAGAAAACGTCCAATTGGCTCTTGACGCAAGCGCCTGCAATTCATACATTGCTCAGAACACTTGGGGTGTCCATGAATTCAGACCGGCGGGATTTCCTTCTACATTTGGGCGGAATAGCAGGAACAGCTTGGATCAGTGCGCAGTGGCCGGCCATGGTTGCCGCGGCTCAACACGCGCACCAAGCCGCGGTGTCCAAACAATCTTTTGAAGCGCTCACACCGGATCAAGCCAGGGAAGTGGCGGCGATTGCCGCTCGCATCATCCCAACGGACGAGCTTCCCGGCGCCGCGGAGGCGCACGTAGTCTACTTCATCGACCGCGCGCTGAAGACCTTCGCCAGCGACAATCTGCCTCTCTATCAATCCGGCTTGGTCGAAGTGAATCGCGCCGCCGCGGAAATGTTTCCCGGCGTAAAATCGTTTTCTGCCGCCACTCCCGAGCAGCAGGACAAAATCCTCACGGAGTTATCGGCGAAACAGCTTCCCCAGACAGGCTCGCGCCGGCGCAATCAACCCGCAGCCGGGTCCGGATTTCTCCAGACAATCTGGTACGACACTGTTTGCGGATTCCTCGTTGATCCGGAAGGCGGCGGCAATCGTGACTTTGCCGGATGGAAAGTAATTGGGCGCGACCCCGCACACAGTTTTTCGCCTCCCTTCGGCTACTACGACAAGGATTATCCTGGCTGGCAGCCTCTCCCGGCAGAAACGGATAAGAAATGAGCCAGGCCAAAGTTTCCTACAAACCCTCCGAAGAAGTGGATTTCCTTATTGTGGGATCCGGCGCGGCCGGCGGTGTTCTCGCGAAGGAACTTTCCACCAACGGTTTTCGCGTGGTCGTCCTGGAGCAGGGGCCATATCTCACCGAGGTGGATTTCTCGCACGATGAACTCAAGGTTCTCGGCCGGCATCTACTGACTAACAATCCAAAATTTCAGCCCACGACCTTTCGTCAAACCGCGCAAGAGAAAGCCAGAGTTCAGTCCAGCGTGCTGTACGGTCGATGCGTCGGTGGCAGCAGCGTGCATTTCACCGCCAACTTTTGGCGCTTTCACGAGATTGATTTTGTCGAGCGCAGCAAGGTCGGCGAAATTCCCGGAACCGGCTTTGTCGACTGGCCGATTCGTTATGCGGATCTCGAGCCGTATTACACCAAGGTCGAATGGGAGGTCGGCGTTTCCGGGCTTGCCGGAGCCAGCCCGTTCGACCCTCCGCGCTCCAAGCCTTACCCTATGCCGCCGTTGCCGGTCAAAGGTTCGGGCGTCATTTTCGAGAGGGCATCACGAAAACTGGGTTATCATCCGTTCCCTGCGCCCATGGCTATTCTCTCCCAGCCGCGCCCGGGCCGCAGCGCTTGCGTGAACTGCGGGTTCTGCCTCGGTTTCGGCTGCGAAGTAGGCGCGAAATCCACGGCTCTTTCCAGCGTCATTCGCATGGCGGAGAAAACCGGCCGCTGCGAAATTCGCCCCAATTCCTATGCCCACAAAATTGCCATCGACAAGACCGGACGAGCCACCGGCGTCGTTTACTTTGATGCCAAGAAAAATGAACAGCTGCAAAGGGCCAAGGCCGTCGTTGTCTGCGCAAATGGCGCGGAGACTCCCCGATTACTCCTGCTTTCCTCGTGCAATCAATTCCCCAACGGGCTGGCGAACTCCAGCGGCCTTGTCGGCAAATACCTCATGCCGAATAGTGGCGCGATTGCTTATGGAGTCTTTGACGAGCCACTCAACGATTACAAAGGATTCGCGGTTAGCCGCATCTTCCACGATTTTTATGAAATGGATACGCAGAAGCTCGGCATCTACGGCGGCGGTGGCCTCGACGCGCGATTCGATCTCACGCCTATCGGATTTGCCACCGGCGCTCTTCCGCCGGGCACGCCGCGCTGGGGCAAGGATTTCAAGAAAGCCCTGAACCGCAATTTCACCCGCACCATGCAGATTTTCTGCCATGGCAGTTCGCTGCCCTTGGAAACAAACAGCTTTTCTCTCGATTCCGACGTGAAGGATGCCTGGGGTCTCCCTGCTCTTCGCATGACCTATCAGGATTCCCCGAACGACTTGAAGCTCATGAACTGGATGAAAGACCGCGCCATGGAAATCTTGGATGCGGCGGGCGCCAAGGACAAGTGGCATCAGCCTATCAACTCGCAGCAGTTCGCGGTCCACCTTTTGGGTACCTGCCGCATGGGCGCCGACCAAAAATCTTCCGTCATCAGTCCCGATCATCGCACCCACGACGTCCCGAACCTGTTCCTTTGCGACGGCAGCAGCCTGGTTACTTCCGGCCGCGGCCAGCCCACCATGACCATCCAGGCACTTGCCTACCGCGCTGCGGATCGCATCACCGCGCTAGCCAAACAGGGAGACCTCCATGGCTAAGAGTGGCGCGGAAATCCTACTGACGCTATTCTTCTATCCTCGCTCGAAGCGCTTTCATAAATGCCTATGGGAGGGCACGGCTTTACGGTGGAAACGCTCATTTGTCATTCCGAACGGAGTCTGCGGAGTGAGGAATCTCTCTTAGGTTTCTCCCAAGGAGAGATTCCTCGCGCAGCTGGGAATGAGGCAGCAAACCACTTTTTATGAAATGCATTCTGGTCATCTCTAAGACCCTGAGGCACACATGACAACAAGCCGTGCACGCTTGTGGATTTCCGTTTCTGCTTTGTCGGCAGCGGGTATGCTCGCCGGATCGATAGCTCTAACTCGCGCCCAGCAGCCCCCTGCAACTCCGCATGCCGTACAATTCCAAACGGCCGAACCGCATTTCAAAAACATTCAGGTCCTGAAAAATATTCCCGCCGACCAGTTAATTCCCTCGATGCAATTCATCGCGGCATCCCTGGGCGTAGAGTGTGAGTTCTGTCACGTGGAGCACGCCAACGACAAGGATGACAAGAAAACCAAACAGACCGCTCGAAAGATGATCACCATGATGATGGCCATTAATCAGGCTAACTTTAATGGCGAGGTAGAGGTCACCTGCTACACCTGCCATCGCGGCGTTGCCCACCCTGTTTCCACGCCGGTTCTTTCCGCGGATGCTTCCCGGCCACCCGCCCACGTTCACGACGAAGCTGGCGAAGCGAATCCCTCCTTGCCTTCCGCCGACCAGATCCTCGATAAATATCTCGCCGCTGTCGGCGGCGCTGACGCCCTCAACAAGATCAATACGCGCGTGCAGAAGGGAACGATCGACGCTTTCGGCAAGACCTACCCCATCGAGATCTACTCCGAAGCTCCCGAAAAACGCGTCTCACTTACCCACCCTCCCACCGGCACCAGCGTTACCGCCTTCAACGGCGAGCTTGGCTGGCTCAGCATGCCGGGCGGTTTCCATCCCATGACCGCTGCCGAAGGGGAAGCCGCCAGGATCGACGCCGAATTGCGATTCGCCGCGCGCCTCCGCGAACTTTACAGGGATTTCAAGGTGCGACCCGGCGAGCCCATCGGTGGACGTCCAACCTATCTGGTCATCGCAAAAGCGCCCGGCAAGCCCACACTCAATCTTTATTTCGATCAGGAAAACGGCTTACTGCTGCGGCTGATTCGCTTGGCCGAAACACCATTGGGACGCAATCCCACCCAGATTGATTACAGCGATTATCGCCAAACGGACGGCGTGAAAATCCCCTACCGCTGGACGCTTGCGCGGCCCAACGGAGCCTTTGCGATTCAAGTGGAGAGCGTCCAGCAGAACGTGCCCGTCGACGAAAAACTATTCGTCATGCCGGAAGCACCCGCGGCGCACTAGCCGGAGTTTCTGTAGCTCGGGTCTTCCGGCCCCGAGGCTTCGCGACCGGCAGCCAGGTGTCATCCTGAAGGGTGCTTTTGCGCCCTGAAGGATCTCAACCGCGCCACCACGCACCATTCCCGCGTCGCGGCTTACTGGCAAAACCCAAGACTTTAGAAACGAAAAATAATGCCGCCGGTGAAGCTGCCCCGGTTCAGGTAGTTGGGCAACGACGCGTTATAGCAGAAGCCATAGAACGGATCGCAATATAACCCGGTCGTGGAGCTGCCGTATGTGGGCAACCAGCGCACGTCGCCTCGCAACCCCACGTGACGGCTCAGGTAGTATTTCACGCCCCCGCCGATGTTGTAGGCGAATTCCGTTCGATTCGGCGTTCCGCTGCCGTTTGAATCGTGCGTGAAGCCTACGCCGCCTTCAATGTACGGGCGCAGCCGGTGCTCGCTGTTCAGAAACATGTACGATATCCCGAACTGGAATTGGTCGACGGTCGTGTCGAACGCCTTGTGATATTGCCCCGTCAAAATGGACTGCCCGCTATATGACGTGTTGTTACGATTCCACATAAATTCTGCCTGCGTATTTTCCGTCAAGTTGTAGTCTAGAAATGTCCCGAAAGCCAGCGCGTCATTTACGCGCAGCGAACTCACCGGCGGCAGGTTTCCAATTGGCGGGTTGAAAGGGTTGACCGGATAGGATCCGCTGGTTTCATAGCCGACGAAGGGCGAAACCTCAAATTTCTGTTGTGCTTGCGTCGAAGTCTCTGCAAAAAACAGCAATGCGAAACACAGAATGTACACGCCCCGGTTCATCATTTCGCGTTCCTCTCTTCTTCCTGGACGAATTTTTTGAATTCACTTCTTGCCTCACAGCACCCAGGCCGCTCAGACGATTTCCATACCCCGTCGGCGCAAACGTGACCCTCGCGCGCGGCCCCACCCTCGAGCCGGAGATATCTTGTAGCCCTGCTAAGCAAACCCGCCGGCGCCAAAAAAGTTTCGCGGTTTCGCACTCCCTTGGCACCCCTTAGATGAGGAGGAACTCCCGAAACGGTGCGTAAAAGGTCCGGCCAACGTGACTCAAGAGTGAGGCTTAGCCAAAAAACCTGAAACCGTCGCCGTTTTCCACCCGGTGCGTCTGGTTTAACTCTATTCCTTGTTCGGCGCGGCAGGCTCGTTCCCGCCGGTGGATTCTTGCTTCGCCTGGCCCTCCGAGGATTTCTCCCCCGATGCTCCCGCACTGTTGGCCTCGGCGCCCCCCTTGCTTTCTCCTGGTATTGCACGATCAGCGAGATGCGCCGGTTCAGCGGATCAAGAGGCGCATCAGGTTTGCGCAGCCGCTGATCCGCAAATCCGCGTATCTGCGTGACTTGATCTTCGCGAAAGCCGCTATGCATCATCAATCTTCGCGCTGCATTGGCGCGATCGGCGGATAGCTCCCAATTTGTATACGCAGCGGTAGGAGGGTAGGGCTTGGAGTCCGTGTGCCCTTCGATC
>Ga0074045_10000972_pt1 | contig 28121 bp, 29 predicted proteins | sample BogForMeECP23OM2_FD_94442 | JGI IMG/M metagenome (GOLD analysis project Ga0074045, IMG submission 94442) | Bog forest soil microbial communities from Calvert Island, British Columbia, Canada - Bog Forest MetaG ECP23OM2 | ecosystem: Environmental > Terrestrial > Soil > Wetlands ...
ACTTTGACAGGGCATTGCTCGATCCAAGATAATAGCGCCCCTTTCGGCGAGCTAGCTCAGCTGGTTAGAGCAGAGGAATCATAATCCTTTGGTCGGGGGTTCGAGTCCCTCGCTCGCTACCAAATAAATCAATGGCTTGCTGTGCAGCGAGTCTTTCTGATCCCGGCGGGGTCGTTCGCTACGGTGCCGACTACCAGGCGCGTAACGGTGAATGGCCGGTGTTTCCTTTGCGTACCGCGCCCGTAAAGGCTCTGCCGTCTGCGAATTCGGGGTAATTGCGGAACGGTTGGCGGGTGGGGCGGCGAAGCGCTACGGGCTATTTAGTCGATACCAACCGACCACAGGGAACAAGGTTGGCTTGGGCGATCTAAGTATTTCTTCTTGAGTTGCTCTCGTATTTCCCGAGCCTGAAGGACTTCCGCCGGCGATGCAATAACCGCTGCGACAAGATGGGGGTCTCTGGCGCCAGCCTTGTTCACGGAAGGCTGGTTCGGAGCCGTTCCGGGCCATCGCCTCTGCACGCCGCGCCCCGACGTAGACATCGCCGAACCACCCTTCGTGTCGACGGCTGCATCCCTCGACGGCGGATCAGACGTAGCAGCCTCGCTCGAATTGAGCGGGCCATGGGTGCTATGCGGGCGCATGCCAGCCTGCGTCCGCCCACAACTCGCCGCTCACCGCCGAGTTGGCGAGCATGAAGCAGATTGCATCGGCGATCTCCTCGGGCCGAATCAATCGGCTCAACTGCGTGAACGGCAATATGTGCTTGCTGATGTAGTCATCACCCATCGCGCGCACCATAGGCGTGTCGGTAAAGCCGGGGTGAATGAGTCCACAGCGGACGCCGTAGAAAACGGCCTCCTTCATAATCGTCGCGGCCGCTCCCTCAAGGCCAGCCTTGGCGCTGGCATAGGAGATTTGGCCGCGGTTTCCTTGGGAGGAGACCGAGCCGATGAAGACGATGGCCCCTTGCATCCCCTCCGACGGCTGCCATCGCTTGAGACCGCCGGCGGCACGATTTTCGGCGATGCGCCCGATCATTTCGAGCGCCCAGTAGACCGGCGCAACGAGGTTCACATCAATGACCTGCCTGAACCGGTCCACCGGATACACTCGTGCCTTGCCCGTGATCTTGTCGATACGGACCGCAAGATCGTCGCGCGTGATGCCGGCGGCGGGCACACAAATGGTAACGGTGTCGAACTGGCTACTGATGGAATCGAAAACCGAAGCGCGAAACGCCTCGTCGGTCACATCACCCCGGTAAGGGTAGGCAACCTGACGGCCGGCTTTCGCATTGACTTCGGCGGCGACGCCATGGATCGTTTCGCCCACGTCCACCAGCGCCATCACCCGCACGTTGCGATGCGCCAGTTCAAACGCGACTGCGCGCCCGATGCCGCTGGCCGCACCGGTTATTACCGCAACCTTTCCTTCAAACTCCATGGACGCTCCTTGACGACGTTTTGCTGCACCGCAATATACAGCCTATAACCAAGCAGCATTCAGCCTATTGATGTACCTCAAGGCCAGTGCTGGTCTGAGCGGCCTCGCGGGAGACATTGCCGGCTTGTTGTAGACCACAAAGCGAGGCCATAGACGCGCTCCACGTAGGCACAGGCCCCTTTGGCGGAAGGCACTGGCTATCGTACCGGCAGGGCCGCGTCCAACCGGCCCCGAATCGCCGAGTGCCCTAGTACGATCGCGAAATACGGCGTTCAAACGAGAGTAACTCGATGATCATCGACATTCACGGCCACTACACGACCGCGCCCCACGCTCTCGGGGCCTGGCGCGATCGCCAGATCGCCGGCCTCACGAATCTTGCGGAGATGCCGAAGGCGTCCGAGCTGCGCATCAGCGACGACGATCTGCGCGAATCGGTGGAGAGCAATCAGCTGCGTTTCATGCGCGAACGCGGGCTCGACCTTACGATATTCAGCCCGCGCGCGAGCTTCATGGCGCATCACATCGGTGATCTCCAGGTATCGAGCACATGGGCTGCGATCTGCAACGAGCTATGCTACCGGGTGAGCCAGCTGTTCCCGGATCACTTCATACCGGCCGCCATGTTGCCGCAGAGTCCCGGTGTGGATCCGGCAACGTGCGTTCCCGAACTCGTGAAGTGTGTGGAGGAGTTCGGGAATGTGGCGATCAACCTCAATCCCGACCCGTCCGGAGGGCACTGGAACTCCCCGCCGCTGTTCGATCGACACTGGTACTCGATCTACGAGAAGATGGTCGAGTACGACATCCCGGCGATGATCCACGTGAGCACGAGCTGCAACCCGTGCTTCCACACCACCGGAGCGCACTATCTCAACGCCGACACGACCGCTTTCATGCAGTGCCTCACGTCGGATCTGTTCAATGATTTTCCGACGCTGCGCTTCATCATTCCGCACGGAGGCGGCGCGGTGCCCTACCATTGGGGTCGCTTCCGCGGTTTGGCGCAGGAGCTCAAGAAGCCGCTGCTCAAGGATCATCTGCTGCATAACATCTTCTTCGACACCTGCGTGTACCACCAGCCCGGCATCGACCTGCTCACCCGCGTGATCCCGGTGGACAATCTCCTGTTCGCGAGCGAAATGATCGGCGCCGTCCGCGGTATCGACCCCGAAACCGGGCACTACTTCGATGACACCAGGCGCTACATCGATGCCGCGCCAATTGATTCGCAGCAGCGGCACAAGATCTACGAAGCCAACGCGCGGCGTGTCTATCCACGTCTCGACGCCACGCTGAAAGCGAAAGGACGTTGACCATGTACGAACTCGGAGTCGTCTATCGCAACATCCATCGAGCCGACAGCGGCGTCGCTGCTAGGTTGGGCGCATTCGGCACGGCGACGGTGCACGAGGCGATGGGACGCACTGGCCTTCTCAAGCCGTACATGCGCCCCATCTATGCGGGCGCCCAGGCCTTCGGCACCGCAGTGACCGTTCTGCTGCACCCCGGCGACAACTGGATGTTGCATGTCGTGGCAGAGCAGATCAAGCCGGGCGACATCGTCGTTGCCACGGTCACCGCCGACTGCACCGACGGCTATTTCGGCGACCTGCTCGCGACAAGCTTCAAGGCGCGCGGGGCGCGCGGGCTCGTCATCGATGCTGGAGTGCGCGATGTGCGCGTGCTCACGGAGATGAAGTTCCCGGTCTGGAGCAAGGCCATCTCCGCCAAGGGCACGGTGAAGGCTACACTAGGCTCTGTGAACATCCCCATCGTATGCGCCGGTGCCATCGTCACACCGGGCGACGTCATTGTGGCCGACCAAGACGGTGTCGTGGTCGTGCCGGCATCGCTCGCGCAGAAAACGCTGGAGGCTGCGATAGCGCGCGAAGCGAATGAAGGCGAAAAGCGTGCGAAGCTGGCGGCGGGGGCCTTGGGACTCGACATGTATAACATGCGCGAGCCGCTGCAAAAGGCCGGATTAAAATACATCGATTGACCGAACCATGCGAGACAGTGCCGTCGAGTCGGGAGCTGCGTCAATTTCATGCACCCCATCCGCAGGAGGATACCGGACCTATATCGCGTCGCCGGCAGCCTTCACACTGCACCATTGCCTGTCGGCGTCGGACTTGGACTGATGTTCGAAAGGTGCGTCGCACGGGCCACCGCCGTACTTGGCGTCGTACTGCTGGGTGCGACGCTATTCGTTCCATCGATCGTGCGCGCGCAGGCATATCCCGATCGGCTGATTAAGATCGTTGTTCCATATTCGGCCGGCGGTGCCGTCGACATCGTTGCGAGGATCATCGGACAACCGCTCGCGGAGGCGCTGAAACAACCCGTGATCGTCGACAACCGCCCGGGAGCGAGCGCGAATATCGGAATGGAGGCGGTCGCGAAGGCAACGCCCGACGGCTACACGTTGCTGATGGCCTCGAACGGTATCGCGACCAACATGGCACTGTTCCCGAGTCTGACATTCGACGGTCGTCGCGATTTCGCGCCGATCGCGAAGATCGGTTACGCGCCGCTGGTGATCGTCGTGCCCGTCTCGTCGCCGGCCAAGTCGCTGAAGGATTTGATCGCGATGGCGAAAGCCGAGCCCGGCAAGCTCACCTACGGCTCCGCGGGCAATGGCAGCTCAGGACACTTGGCGGGCGAGCTCCTCAAGTCAACGGCGAAAATCGATGTCCTGCATATCCCATACAAGGGGGGTGCACCGGCCATAACCGACCTATTGGGCGAGCGCATTTCGTTCATGCCCATCAATCCGGTCGAAGTGCTTGCGCATATCCGCGCCGGCCGCCTGCGCGCGCTTGCCGTCGCGAGTGACAAACGATTCCCTTTGCTGCCCGATGTGCCGACTGCCGCTGAGGCCGGTTTCGCTGGCTACGAGGCGTCCGTCTGGTGGGGCCTGCTCGCGCCGGTGAAAACGCCTCCCACAATCGTCAGACAGCTCAATGCCGAGACGAACAAAGCGCTGGCGAATCCCGCAATCGCCAACAAATTGAGTGAACTTGGGGTGATCGTCACGCCGGGGACGCCCGACCAGTTCGCCGCGTTCATCAAGGCGCAGACCGATCTCTGGTCGGGCGTCATCAAGGCCGTCGGGATCCAGCCCGACTGATGGCCGCATACGATGGCCTAAGTGAAGTGAAGGCAAATCATCGCTCGGTGGGGCACGTCGTCGTGTTGGCGCTTGCCGCGCTGACCGGCTGCGCGAGCGTTTCTGCACCTCATGGCCCAGCGGCCACGCAGGCGCTGGCACCAACCGGAAAGCTACGCGTCGGCCTCTACCCGGGCACGCCGACTTCGATCGTCGGCGACCCGACGTCCGCCAACGCGAAGGGCGTCGGATTCGATCTGGGTCGCGCATTGGCGCACGCGGCCGGTGTCCCGTTCGAGCCCGTCGTCTTCACGAAGAACGCCGAAGTGCTCGCGGCCGCGATGGCCGGATCGGTGGACATTGTGTTCACCAATGCCACGCCCGCGCGCAGGAACGACCTGGATTTCTCGCCGACCGTCCTGCAGGTCGAGCAGGGGTACCTCGTTCCGCCCGGATCTCCGATCCGCACGCTCGACCAGATTGACCGCACCGCCATGCGAATCGGCGTGAGCGAGGGGAGTACATCCGAAGCGACGTTATCTCGGCAGTTCCACAACGCGACCGTCGTTCGAACGCCCTCACTGAAGACTGCGATCGACATGCTGTCGACGGGAGGGCTGGAAGCGTTTGCCACCAACAAGGCGACGCTGTTCGAGATGTCGGACGAACTGCCGGGCTCGCGTGTGCTTGATGGCCGCTGGGGATTGGAGAGCTTCGCCTTCGGCATTCCGAAGGGGCGCGAGGCGGCACTGGCCCTGGTCAGCAGCTTCGTCGACGAAGCCAAGGCCAACGGCGCGCTGGCGCGAGCCGTCGAACGCGCCGGACTGCGCGGAACGGTGATACCAGATTAGACGAGCGACGAGTGCTACCGCGGACGATCCGTGCTAAGCGGAAGCTGGCGTCGTCATTCCGCTTGCCATTAGTGGAAAGTGGCTTCGCCAGTGTTGATGTTGCCCGCTGCTTGATGACTCTGCCATGAACTTCGACGCTTTTCTTGAAGCCGCCTGGAACGACCATGGTGACCGTTCGCAAGAAGTCGCGGACCGGTTGGCCGCCTCGCTCGCTCTTGTGCAATCGCCCGAGCACATCCCGCCCTTGGCGCGCCTCGTAACGCACGTCTTCGGCGAGCACCTCGGCCAATGGCGCCACGGCATTGCTCTGTTGGACGCGATGCGCGGTTTGCCCGCATCCGATGGCGCCCCCGCTACCGTTGGCACGCTGACTCGGTGTGCCGCTACCTTGGCCTACGCCGGCGGCGACAGTTCCGCATTGGAGTCGTTGTTCACTGAAGATCGCGCCTACGTCTTGGCCGCGGCTACGTCCATCCTTGCAGCCCGAAACGAGTTCAAGCGAGCCATCGCCGCGTACACTGAGGCTCTCCAGCTCGCGCAACGCGGTATGCCTTTGGAGTCGCCTGCCATTCGGGCGCTCGCGGTCGGGGGCAATAACCTTGCGGCGGCGCTTGAAGAGAAAAAGCACCGAGACAGCTCCGAAACGGATGCAATGATCGTCGCCGCGAACGGTGGACTGACCTATTGGAAACTGGCAGGCACGTGGCTCGAGGAAGAGCGAGCCGAATATCGCCTTGCGCGCAGCCTCTTACAGGCTGGCGAGCCGCATGCCGCACTGCAAAGCGCTGGAAGGTGCATCGACGTCTGCAAACTGCATGATGCGCCTGCATTCGAACAATTTTTCGGCTACGCTTCGCTTGCCTTGGCACAACGAGAGGCCGGAGATACGCCATCGTTTGAGCAATCGCGCAAGATTGCCTTGGCTCTCTTCGATCAGGTTCCGCAGGATGAGAAGAAGTGGTGTAAGTCCGCGGTCAGCGAGCTTGGCCGCTGAACAGCTTTGACGATGCCTCATGCATTGTCTCTATCAACTCAAACACATTCGACATGCGTGAATCCGTTGCCGCCGCACTGAACGACGCGTCCCTTGCGCTGGCAGGGCTGAGGGCTGATGAAAATGCCCAGCAGGCCATCGTCGACGCGGGTCGCCTTCTTGCTGCAGCCTTCTTGTCTCGAAACCGCGTTTTCAGCTGTGGGAACGGCGGCTCGATGTGCGATGCCATGCATTTCGCCGAAGAACTGTCGGGGCGTTTTCGACGTGACCGTCCCGCTCTGGCAGCGGTCGCCATCAGCGATCCCGGGCACATTACGTGTGCCGGAAATGACTACGGCTTTGATCATATTTTCTCTCGCTATATTGAGGCGCATGGACGCGAAGACGACGTCTTGTTAGCGATAAGCACCAGCGGTGAAAGCCATAATGTTGTCCTTGCAGCCAACCGTGCCCGCGAGCTCGGGCTAAGGGTCATCGGACTTACCGGCAGGATCGGCTCCACGCTCGGACGTGCAGCCGACGTGGATATTTGCACGCCTGCGGGGACATATGCCGATCGCGTTCAAGAACTTCACATCAAAGTTATCCATATCCTAATCGAGTTGATTGAGCGTCAGCTGTTTCCTGCAAGCGTCGATAAAGGGGCCTAAGCGCTCGTTTTCGCATGCAGGCCGTGCTGCAGAAGCTGGCCACATCACACACGAGATGGCGCGGAGTAGGTCACGGCGACCGCCCGCCTGGTGACCGAGATCAGGCCGGCATCCAAACGAGTGAGGTCCCGACGCCCTGATGGCTGGTCTAATCGGTCGCATCATGATCCAGATCAACCCGATGCGGCCGCCCGCAAGTCAGGATGACAGCGTGGCCCGCAGTCGATTTGGCCGGCATCCTGGCGCCCGACCCGGCGCCGCAGGCTTTTCCGGGCCCACCGGAGCCAGAACGGATGCGCGGCGCTCGCTTGGGGAAACATGCCGATCACCGAACCGCCGTCAGCGGATAAAGCGGCCGAGACCGCCATCACGCGCGTGCTGAGCGCCGAACGTAACGCATGCGATGCAATCGCGCACGCCACGCGTGAAGCCGCGGCGCTGAACGAGTTGACGCGAGCCCGGGCGCGCGCGCTCGTCGAGCGAACCGAACGCCGGATTCGGGCCGTGCGCGCGGCGTTTGCGGCACGCGTCACCGCCGAGGTCGCCACCATCGATACCCAAGCCGTGGCGCAGGATGCACAACAGCCTTTGGCTGCAGCGGATCTGGAGCGCCACGATCGCGCGGTTGCAGCCCTTGCGGCTGAACTCACCGAGAGTGCGGCGCGATGACCCATGACGGTGACCTCGCCTATGCCTGGGCGCGACTTTCCGCTCGCATGGGTGAACGCCCTGATGAAGTGGCGTGGCGCAGGATCGAACCCATCCGCGAACTCCCGGCATTGCTCGACGCGGCGCCCGGCCCCGCGTTCCGGCGCTGGCTGCGCGGGATCACGTCGGACGCCGGGCCGCATGCGATCGAAGCGGTGCTCCTTGCGCACTGGCGCGCACTGGGCCGCGAGGTGGCGAGTTGGATGCCCGCTGCATGGCAGCCGGCGCTGGAGTGGGCAGTCCTGGTCACCGACTTGCCTGTGTTGCAACACTTGGCGCGGGGGGGCGAAGCGCTGCCGTGGATGCGGGAAGATCCGGTTTACCGGGAGTTCTTGGAGAGCCCTCGCGAGGCCACTGCTTTCGGTCACCAAGCGCCACTGGCAGTCGCGTGGAGTGATCCGGATCGGATCTTCGGTGCCTGGCGCGAGGAATGGTCGCGGCGCGTCCCGTGGCGTGCCCGGGTTGACACCACGCTCCTCGCCCAGCTTGTGCGCGCCCTTGGCGTACGGCGCATCTTCCTTGCACAGGCCTCCCTCGCGGACGGTACCGCACCACGGCGCGTCCTGGCAGAGTCGCTCACCATGCAGTTCCGACGCGCAACGCTCAATCCGGCGGCGGCGTTCATCTTCCTCGCGCTCTACGCCCTTGACCTTGAGCGCATGCGCGGTGAGCTCCTTCGACGCGCGATCTTTCCCGGTTTCGAACTCGCGGCATGATCCGCCCCGAACCTGCGCGCTGGTTTGAAATCCTCGCCGCGCGCGACGACGCCGTGCTGGTGCTCGAAGCGCTCGCCGCAAGTGGCGCAGTCCAATTCGAGGCGACGCCGAACGCGACGCAAAACCTGCCGCTCGCCGACCTATGGCCTCGCCTGCAGCAGTTCGGGGAGTATGCGCGCCGCTATCACGCCTATTGGCCCCCGGGCAGGTCTAGGCCGCACGGCTTTGCGGAGCCGCCCGCGACAGTGCTCGGGCGCTACTTGGTTCGCATCGGCGCCTGGGCACAAGAAGCGGAGCCGCTCATCGAACGCTTGCAGCGCGGGGCGGCTGAACGGACCGAACTTCGACTCTGGCAGAGGGTAGCCGGCGCCACGGCCGGCTCAGCCATCGACTTTTCGCAGCTGGCCGCCGCCGGTCCGGTGGTCCATGCGCGCCTGTTTGTGTTTCCGCCTGACACCGAGCCGGAGCTTCCCCCCGACAGCATCCTGCGCCGTTTTGTCATCGACGGTCGGTTGCACGTGCTCGCGCTCGGAACTATCGAGGCATTGCAGCCGCTCGCCATGCAAGCGGCCGCGCTCAAGGGAACATCCCATGCACTACCATCCTGGCTGCATTCGGACGCGGGCGAGAACGCAGCCTACATCGCGGCGCGCCTCGGCGCACTCGAGCGTGAGGAAGCGGAGTTGCAGGCGAGCCTGAGCGCGTTGCACGAGCGCCATGAACTGCCCGAAGCGCTCGGCGACATCAGCCGCCTGCAGTGGATGATCCAAAATGTGCCCGCGCTCGAGTCAGCCGGTTTGTTCTGCCGGATCACTGGCTGGACGAGCGAGTTGTCCGGCGACCGGCTCGCTGCCGCGCTTGAACGCTCCGGCGCGCGCGCCATCCTCCACTATCCGGCTCCGCCGCCGGTAACGAAACCGCCGCTGATTCTCGCTAACCCTTGGTGGGCGCGGCCCTTCGAGGTGTTCATTCGCGCTCTGGGCATGCCCGCGCGCAACGAAGCTGACCCGACGATACTGCTGGCCCTCGTCGTGCCGCTGATATTCGGCTACATGTTCGGCGACGTCGGCCAAGGGCTCGTTATCGCGAGCGCAGGTCTCTTGCTGCGTAAGCGCTGGCCACTGGCACGGCTGTTCATCGCCGGCGGGATCGCGGCAAGCCTTTTTGGCCTGCTCTTCGGCAGCGTGTTCAGTGTCCAGGGCGTGCTCGCGCCGCTCTGGCTCGATCCACTGGCAGACCCGCTCGCCGTCTTGGTCGTTCCCCTCTACGGCGCAGCCGTGCTGCTGACTTTCGGCATGCTGCTGAGCGCGGTGGAGGCCCACTGGCGTCACGAGCTGCGGGGGTGGTTCTGCAGTGAGCTGTGGCTCGCGGTTGCCTACGTCGCGCTCCTGCTCGGCATCCTGCGTCCGGGCGCGCTCGTTGTCGCCGCTGGCGCTGCTGTCGCCTTCTGCTTCGGCCGGGCGCTTGCGGCGCGCAAACCGGTCGCCGCGCTGGTCGCGATCGCCGAACTCGTGGAGCGAATGCTACAGATCCTCATCAACACCCTGTCGTTCGTGCGGGTGGGCGCCTTCGCGCTTGCGCACGCAGGGCTCTCGGCGGCGATCGCCGGGTTGATGGATGCCGGCAGCAGCGTCTTCGTCAAAGCTATCGTACTCATCGTCGGCAATCTGTTCGTGCTGGTGCTGGAGGCCATGGTTGTCTCGATCCAGACGACGCGGCTTGTTCTGTTCGAATTCTTCACCCGGTTCTTGGTCGCGCAGGGACGCGTGTTCCAACCCACGCCGGGACCGCCTTCCCTTGCGCAGGAGCATTGAATGAAAAAAAGTCCAGCCTTCTTCGTCATCGCGTTGACTGCCATCGCGGCCGTGCTCGCACTCGGCACCACGGTGCTGCTCGTCGCCGCCCCGGCTGCCCGGGCCGCCGGGACGACAGCCCCGGGCGGTGCACTCATGAGCGACGCGGCAGGCGTCGGCTTGCTCGCCGCCGCTCTCGCCACCGCGCTCTCGGCACTGGGCGCGGGGTTTGCCGTGGCCAAGGTGGGCGCCGCAGCGATCGGCGCGCTGGCCGAAAAGCCAGATCTCTTCGGTCGCTTGCTGATCTTTGTCGGTCTGGCTGAGGGCATCGCCATTTACGGCTTGATCGTGTCGATCCTGATTCTGAATCGCCTCGGCTAATGGTGATAGCGGCATATCTCGGCGATGAAGCGAGTGCCGCCGGCTTCAGGCTCGCCGGGGTCACGGTAATTACCCCACGCCCGGGGGAGGAAGCAGCTGCACTGGCGACGGCGCGCAACAGCGCCGGGTTAGTGCTCGTCTGCGCGTCGACAGCGACCAAGATCAAGGCCCAGGATATCGAGGCGGCGCAGGCCGCACTCGTCCCGCTCACACTCGTCATCCCCGATCTGCGTGGCGCCGTGCCCCTGCCTGACCCGGCCCTGCGCCTGCGCCGGCAGCTGGGGCTGGAGGTGGCGCCATGACGCTCGCTGCACGGGAGCAGGCCCTGCTCGACCTGGTCGAAGCCGACCGTGCGCAGCGGTGCGACACGATCATGGATGAGGCGCGTGCGAATGCCGCCGCCACGCTTATGGCGGCTCACGCCGAGGCTCGCGCCCGGATGCGCAGCACCTTCGCCGGGGAACGCGAGCGTCGCGCCGCGCTGGTGGCCGCCGCGCAGGCGAAATTGCAAACCCACCGTCGCCTGCACGAGCAGCGGCGCGCGGCGGCACTCGTTGCGGCTGGCTGGCAGAAGCTGCCAGCGGCGCTGCGCGTCCGCTGGCAGCAACCTGTATCGCAACGCGCCTGGGTGGAATGCGTTATTGCCGCAGCCCGCGCCGCGCTGCCAAAGGGCAGCTGGCGGATCGCGCATGCCGCCGGATGGCCCGACGAAGAGCGCACCGCGCTCTGCCAGTCGCTGGCGGGGGAGCTCGGCACCTCGCCGCAACTGGCCGCCGATGACACGATTCAAGCGGGGCTCAAGGTCGCCGCCGGTTGGATGGTTGTCGACGGCACGCTCGAAGGCCTTCTCGCCGATCGTACCGAGATCGCCGCCGCGCTCCTGCGCCTTCTGGAGCAAGTGCCGTGAGCCGTGCGGCGATCTGCTCGATCGCGGGACCCGTGCTGCATGCGGTCGCCACCGGTCCGTTCGCGCTGCGGGAAGCGGTTCGCGTCGGCGACAACGCGCTGCTTGGGGAGGTGGTGCGCCTGGACGGCGACCAGATCGTGGTGCAGGTCTACGAGGACACGACCGGACTGAGGCCCGGTGCCGTAGTGGCGGGCGACGGCCTGCCATTCACGATCCGTCTCGGGCCCGGTTTGCTCGGCCACATCTTTGACGGGCTGCTGCGCCCGCTCGCGCACGCCGACACCGCTTTCGTGCGCCCAGGCATGCGCCCTGCGGAGCCCCTGACCTTCGCTTTCTCTCCCCGCCGCGCGCGCGGCGACGTGATTGCAGGCGGATCGATCATCGGCGAGGTGACAGCCAGTGGCCGGGCGCAGGTCTGCCTCGCACCACCGGCCGTCGGTGGCGAAATCCTCGCCATCGTCGGCCCGGGTGAATACGCCGAAGATGCGCCGCTTGCCACGATCCGCGATGCCGCCGGGCACGAGCATGCGCTTGCCATGACTCATGTGTGGCCGGTGCGCGTCCCGCGTCCGGTCGCCGCACGTCTGCCCGCAGTAGCGCCGCTGGTCACCGGTCAGCGTATCCTCGACAGCCTCTTTCCCGTCGCGCAGGGCGGACGAGCGACGATTCCCGGCGGCTTCGGAACCGGCAAGACGGTGCTGCTCGAAGCCTTGGCCAAAGGCTGCAATGCCGACGTCATCGTCTATCTCGGCTGCGGCGAGCGCGGCAACGAGATGGCGGGAGTGCTCGACGAGTTCCCGCGCTTAAGCGACCCTCGCAGCGACCGGCCGCTGATGGAGCGCACGGTCATCATTGCCAATACATCGAACATGCCGGTCGCCGCGCGCGAGGCCTCGATCTACTGCGCCGCGACCGTGGCCGAATATTTCCGTGACCAGGGCTTGCACGTGGCGCTGATGGCCGATTCGACTTCGCGTTGGGCCGAGGCACTGCGGGAGGTGTCGGGCCGCTTCGGCGAACTGCCCGGCGAAGGTGGCTATCCAGCGTACCTGTCTTCGCGGCTGGCCGACTTCTATGAGCGGGCAGCGTTGGTGGAGCCGCTTTGCGGCGGTACCGGCTCGGTCACCGTGATCGGCGCGATCAGTCCGCCTTCGGGTGACTTTTCGGAGCCGGTCACGGCTCATACCAAGCGCTACGTGAAGACGTTCTGGGCGCTCGACGTCAAGCGCGCGCAAGCGCGGTTCTATCCCGCGGTCCATCCCCTGCAATCCTACGCCGAGGACGCGCGCAACTTCGCCTCGTGGTGGGCCGGCCAGGGCAACGACCGCTGGCTCACGCTGCGCACGCGGTTTCTCACGCTGCTTGACGAAGAGGCGCGGCTGGAACGCATGGCGCGCATCATTGGCAAGGATGCGCTGCCGGCACGTCAGCAGCTCACCCTGTTCTGCGCTGGACTGGTCAACGACGCCTTCCTGCGCCAATCGGCCTTCTCGGCGATCGACCGCGTGTGTGCGCCCGCACGCCAGGCGGCGATGATGCGCCTGCTCGATCGTTATTTCGATCTTGCCGAGCGTGCCCTCGCCGCAGGTGTCACACCGGCACAGATTGCGCAAATGGCATGTGTGCGGCCGCTGCAGCGATTGGGGGAGGACATTCCCGACGAGGCGCTGGGGCGCTTCGATGCGCTCCAGGCGACTATGGAACGCGAATTCGCTGCATTCACCGAACGTCCCGGAGCGGTCGATGCGGGTCACGGCTGAAGGGACGGCGACGCGGCTCTACGGGCCGCTCCTGTTTCTGCGCCGCACACTTGACGTCGGCCTGCACGATGCGGTCGAGGTGCGCGGCACCGACGGCCAGGTACGGCTGGGTCGCATCGCGGCGGTCGACGACGAGTTCATGACCATCGAGGTCCTGGAAAACACTGCGGGACTCACGCTTCCGGGAACGGTCGTGCGCTTTCTGGGCGAGCCGCTGTCGTTCGGCGTTTCGCCGTCGATGCTTGGGCGGATTTTCAACGGCGTCGGCCAGGTGATCGATGGCGGTCCGCCGCTCGCCGCACGCGAACGCCTGCGCATCGAGGGCCTGCCGATCAATCCGGCTGCGCGGGCGATGCCGCGCGACTTTATCGAAACGGGCGTCGCCACCCTTGACCTGATGAACAGCCTCGTGCGTGGGCAGAAGCTGCCGCTGTTTTCCGGCGGCGGGCTGCCCCATGACCGGCTGGCAGTCGATATCGCAACCCACGCTCGCCTAACCTCGGCCGCGAGCGGCGACTTCGCCATCGTGTTCGCCGGTATTGGCTTGCCTTATGACAGTGCCGAGTACTTCCGGCGCAGCCTCGAGCAGGGCGGCGCGCTCGAACGCACCGCGCTTTTCCTCAATCTTGCCAGCGACTCGTCGACGCAACGCTTGCTCACGCCGCGCTTCGCGCTTACCGCGGCCGAGTACCTCGCGTTTGTCTGTGGCAAGCATGTGCTGGTGATTCTCACCGACATGACCAACTATGCCGAGGCACTACGCGAAGTCTCTTCGTCGAAGGGCGAGATCCCGAGCCGCAAGGGCTTTCCCGGCTACATGTACTCCGACCTGGCGACCTTGTTCGAGCGCGCCGGCTGCCTGCGCGGTGTGCCCGGGACGCTTACGCAGCTCCCGATCCTGACCATGCCCGCCGACGACATCGGTCATCCCATTCCGGACCTAACCGGGTACATCACCGAGGGTCAAATCGTCCTGTCGCGCGATCTGGATCGGCGCGGCCTCTATCCTCCGGTCAATGTTCTGCCATCGCTGTCGCGGTTGATGAAAGACGGCACCGGCGGCAACTACACGCATCCGGACCATCCCGCACTTGCCAGCCAGCTCTATGCGGCCTATGCGCGGGCGGTGCAGGCCCGAGTCCTGGCCAGCGTTGTCGGCGAGGAAGGCCTGGCCGACACCGACCGCCGCTATCTCGCCTTCGGCACAGCCTTCGAGGCGAACATCGTGGCGCAAGCTGAGCCGCGCACGTTCGAGCAGAGCATGGAAGCCGGCTGGACGCTGCTCGCCGAGTTACCCGACGGCGAGCTGTCGCGTTTGTCCGACACCCAGATCGAGGCGCACCTTTCCGGCCGCAGAGGCAGAGAGCTGTCCCGTGGCACCGCCAGCGAGAAGGCAGCCCGGTGAGCGACGTCACGCCGACCCGCAGTGCCGTTCTCGAACTCAAGGAGGAGCGTCGCGCCATGCGCGACGGTTACGTCTTCCTCGACGAGAAGTGCCTCCTGCTCGCCGCCGAGATCCTGCGCGAACTCTCCCGCCACGAGACATTGCGGCAGCGCTTCCTCGCCTCTTATGCGACCGCCGTCGCCTCGCTGCAGGCTGGTGTCGCGCGCCATGGACTGCACGGACTTCAGGTCTATCCGGCAGCGGAACTCTCCGGGGCGGAGCTGCAGCGCACGGCACGCACCCTGATGGGAGTGCGGCTGCAGGACGTGGTGCTGCGCGCCGAAGCGCTCCCGCCAGCGGCCGCGATCGACCCCTCGCCCGAAGCGGAAACCTGCCGCCGCGCCTTCGCCGCAGTGCTTGACGCCGCCGTCCCCCTCGCCGCCGTTGCTGGCAATCTCACGCGCTTGTCACTCGAGTACCGCCGCTCGGTGCGCCGCGCCCATGCGCTGCAGGACGTGCTGCTGCCCGAACTCGATGGCACGGTGGCCGATCTGGAGACTCGGCTCGAAGAGTTCGAGCAGGAAGATGCAATCTGGATGCGCCACCGCTCTTAAGGGGGTGTGCAACCGGCGGCGACCAAGTCAGGTTCAGATTTCCTGCGCACCGTGGATCCAACATAAACAGTCTTTCAAATCGAGGGCGACAACGAAACCTACGCAGAATCGTCTATGGTAGCGATCCCGTCCGATCAGGCGATCAATGACTGAGGTCTCCGCGCCTGGAAGGCGTGACTGCGGAATCAAGGGGCAAGGTTGCGTGCTTTCAGGTTGGCAACGGTTCCCGCAGCAGCCTGCGCAGAATCTTGCCGATGTTGCTCTTCGGCAGCGGCTCGGTGCGGAACTCGATGATCCTGGGGACCTTGTATCCGGTGAGGTTTTTCCTGCAGTGCTCGAGCAACGATTGCTCCGAGAGCTTCGGGTCCTTCCGTAGCACGATGAGCTTCACGACTTCGCCGGACTTCGGATCGATTGCGCCGATTGCGGCCGCCTCAAGGACACCATCGTGCAGCATGGCGATATCCTCAATCTCGTTCGGGAACACCTTGAAGCCAGAAACCACGATCATGTCCTTCTTCCGGTCGGTGATCTTGAAGTAGCCCCGCTCATCCATGAAGCCCATGTCCCCGGTACGGAACCAGCCGTCCCGCGTGAACACCTTCGCGGTCTCGTCGGGCCGGTTCCAATACTCCTTCATGACCTGTGGGCCGCGAATACAGATCTCGTCAACATGGCCGATGGCGACTTCGCGCCCGTCGTCATCCAGGATCGCGGCGTCGGTCGATGGAATCGGCACACCGATCGTTCCGGTCCAGTCTTCGATGTCAAGCGTGTTAGAGATCGCGGCCGGCGACGTTTCCGTGAGCCCATAACTCTCGACCAGAGGCACGCCGGTCACCTGCTTCCACTTCTCGGCCACCGCGCGCTGCACGGCCATGCCACCGGCATTGGCCATTTTGATGTAGCGGGTCGGGACCTCCAGGAATGCCGGCGAGTTGAGCAGTGCGTTGTACAGCGTGTTGACCCCGATGATCACGGTGAACTTGTGCTTCTTGAGCTCGTCGATGAAAACGGGCAGGTCCCTTGGGTTGGTGATCAAAATGACGTGGGCGCCGATCTTCATGAACACGAGGTTCGATGTCAATGCGTAGACGTGGTACAGGGGCAGTGGCAGGATGGCCGTCTCTTTGCCGTCTTGCAGGTCGCGGGCGATCCACGCATGCACCTGCTGCAGATTGGCCACCAGGTTGCGGTGCGTCAGGACAGCCCCCTTCGCCACGCCGGTTGTGCCGCCGGTGTACTGCAGAAACGCGACGTCATCATGGTTGAGCGCTACGTCATCCAGCGTTCTTGTTCGCCCGGCCCGCAAGGCGGCCCGGAACCTGACCGAATTCGCAATCTGCCACTGCGGAACCATCTTCTTCACATATTTCACAACGAAGTTGATGATGAGCCGCTTGGGCTGTGGAAACAGGTCACCGATCTGCGTTGTGATGACTGTCTTGATCGGGGTCCTGCCCAGCACCTGCTCCAGCGTGCATGCGAAGTTCTCCAGCACGATGATCACCGTCGCACCCGAGTCATTTAACTGGTGCTCGAGCTCTCGCGCCGTGTACATCGGGTTGACGTTTACGACAACCATGCCAGCTCGCAGCACGCCGAACAGCGCAACCGGATACTGCAGCAGGTTGGGCAACATGACCGCGACTCGATCGCCCTTCTCGAGACCGACCACCTTTTGCAGATAGGCCCCGAAGTCCCGACTCATGCGATCGAGTTCGCGATAGGTGATCGATACACCCATGTTGCCGTACGCCGGAAGCTCGGCAAACCTGTTGCAACTTCGCTCCAGAATCTCCTTCAGGGAGGCGTACTCATCAACGTCTATCTCGGCCGGAATTCCCTTAGGGTATTGCCCCAACCAGATCCTGCTCACGGCATCCTCCTGCGAACTTGCTCACGACAACCGCTTCGCAGCGTAAAGCGCGATGTAATCGCGCTCGCTGCATTCTCTTTGGGTCAGTATGGCGCTTGCCCCGACGGCAGATGTTGATACGCGTCAAGTGACGCGCTCGAAGACCCGCGGAGTAAACCGACCGAGATCACTCACGAGTGTCCCCGGCACACCGGCAAGTTAGGCACGCAATCGAACCCATCGGCAGGCCGAAGATGGCCTCGGCGCCGCCGGAAGCGAGGCCGCGCTTGCCCATGGCGCTTCTAATTCCCGGCTAGATGCATGCTGACGGAAGAAAAATACTCGAAATCCAACGTGCCGTCTGTGCGCTATCGCACTTCCTCGGAGTAAGCCGCTCGCTTGCCGCGCGTTGGCTCGAGCCTCCCTACTTCACGCAAAGGGATTTTTCGGACGGCCGCGAACTCGGCAACTCGCGCCGACGGGCATCGAGTCATTGAACGCCGTGCGCGCTCAGCCCGATGTGGCTAGCCACTGCCTGATTTGCGCGTAGACTTCCGCTTGGCTAAGCAGGTCGAGGTGGTTGACGCCAGATGCCACCCACTGTCGCGACTCATCGAACGTCAAGGCGAGCCGCGGATTGTCGTGATGGCCCAGTGCGCTGGCCAGCGGTACGATGCCATCCCCAATCAAGCGGGCGCTAAGGTCGCCTGCTTTCTTGAACGTCGTTCCAGCGATCGCGTAACACGCGACACCTTCGGGCAGCGGCACGGCGACACGGACATCGCCGCTGCGCTCAAAGCGATCGCGGCCTTTCCAGTCCTCGTCAACCAGGTTTCCGAACCGTAGATCGGTGATGCCCGCGCTGCGGATCTTGCCAAGACGAGCCAATGGAGCGGAGTATTTGCTGATGCTCAGCAACATGTCCACCCAGTTTCCACCCCGCTCAAGCGGCGCCCCGTGATGCGGTGTGCCGAGAAAAACCAGCTTGTGCAGCTGCTTCACCCATTTGTGGCGTGCCAGCGTACCGTGATGGCAGGCGCTGCGGGCCACCAGTCCGCCCATGCTGTGGCCGATTAGCACCAGCTCGGTCAACTCCACCGGCCAGAATTGCAATAGGGTTTCCAGCTGTTCGGCGAATGCCTGTCCGTTGGTGGAAATATGCAGACCGCTGTTGTAGTACAGGTAAACCGGTGTGTAGGCGAGATCGCGCGCCAACGCGGCGCCGTGATCGTGGCCTTTGCGCTTCCACTGCAGATCGTTCATGCATAATCCGTGCAGCAGCACGACCACTCTGCCTCCGGCCGGCGAGATTGCCGCCAGCGATGCTCGCTCGCCCGGCAGCGCAATGCCACCCCGACGCAGGCACATCGTGATCGCCAGCGGGTTGTTCGACGCCGCCAGGTAGTCGCCAAGCACACCGTTGAGCGCGGCGAGCAGCGGTTCACGTCCCGGCCAGGTGCTGTGCGCGTCGAGCAAAGGCTCGAGCCGGGCCAGAAGCATGTCGAGTCCGTGCCCGACCAGAGCGATCACGCCGCGGATACTCTCGTAAACCAGGCGGGTGATGCCGGTCGTCCGCTCCCGCTTCGACTTGGCGAGTATCTTCGGCACGCTGGCGACGTTGTAATGCATCGCCTCGACCAGGTCTACGACGCCTGCGATGCCATCGATCGTCAAGCGGTTGACCCCGCGAAGATCGGTAGCGCTTACACGCAGCTTCGCCGCCATGGCGAACCCGTCGCAGTCAACGCATCCGCAGGCGTCCGCTGGACCGGACGCTCGGTCGCCCTCCGACGAGCCATCACGCGTATTAGGATTTGCGTGCTGCCGCCTTGCGCTTCACAGGCTTGCGGCGCTTCGCAGTCCTCGCCGTCACGCCCTTGGCCGCCTTGGGGGTCGCGCCCCTGCCCGTTTTCGCGAGTTTGCGGCCCCTCGCCGTCTTCGCTTTGACTCTCGAAGCCCCGCGCTTGGCGCCCAAACCCTGGGACATTCCAATCAGTATCCCGCTAGCCAGGGTTGCAAAGTTCTGCGTGAGCAAATGCGCGGCCTTGAAGCTCGTCGCGCGTTGCTCACGCATCGCCGCCTGCGCCCGCTTTGCGTAATCGCGCATGGTTGACGCCACCTGACTACCCGTGGCTGTGCCAGACACCTTCGTCTTCTGCAGCAGCCGCTCCCACGGAGCCTTGAGCTTCTCGCTGGCGCCTTCCGTCGCCGTCGCGATGCTCTGGAGAAACTCGTCCTCGAGCTTTTCCAGTTCGTCGAGGGCCCGCTTAAGGTTGGAGTCTTCGTAGTCGTAGCCTTCACCCGTTAGTCTGTGAAGAGCGACGCTGCTCGCCTGGACAGCCTTGAGCAATGCGTCATCCATGCCAGCTACCGTGTCGGCAAGCGCCTTCTCGACCTTCATCTCGCGCTTGGCAACGCCGAGATTCACACCTTCGGTGATACTCCGCAGCACCCTGCCCATCTGATTCAATGTGAGCTCGCGCTGTTGCAATGCCTTGAGCGTAAGGTCACGGACGGTTATGCGCACATCCCTGCCTTGTTTGATGGATTGGCTCGCCAATCCCTTCAGCACTTGGTCTACATCGGCTACTGAATTCGTCATGGATCATTCCTCCTCGATGGATGCACTGTTACTCACGGAAATCCGGGATTTTGGATGTCAACGCAGGCGGGGGGCAACATGCAACGTTACACCGAGCAACCGGTGGAGTAAACCTGAACGTATGGTGACCGATCGCACGCGCAGACATATCCTTCCAGACCGACATTGCAGCACAGGCGTGGCAGAAGCTCGCGGTGCCAATTCACCCGCAGAAACAATAAGAATCCATGGCGCTTACCGAACACGCAAAAAAACCTCCAGCAGCAAGCATGTAAGTGCCAGCTCCTTTGCGCATGGCGATCCGCGCTGGATTAGGAGTCTCCGATCACGCCTACCTGACGCAGGGCGGCAGTGCGCCGCCGCTGGGCGTCTCAATATGACAACCCCTCGCGGCTACGGCCCATTCGCCTGTGCCAATCGGCATCGAAGCGATTCCCACGCCGCGGCGGGGGCAAATCAGACGCTGGCCGAGCAAGGTCGCCGGTTCGTGCGACGCCAAAGCCCCTCAGGCAGGCATCTTGCTTCGGCCGGTCCGTACCGATGGCATCGAGGTCATTCCTCCATGGAAACCTTTCAGGTCATACTCGAAAGTGGATGTTTGGAAGGCTTCGATCCAGCCGAAGTGCGTACTGCGCTGGCCGAGCTGCTGGGTCAGAGTGAAGATGTTGCTGAACAGCTTTTGCTCGGGCGCGAGGTCGTTGTGATGTCCCACGAGGGCATCGTTGCGAGCACGCGTTACGTGGAAGCGTTGCGGTCTATCGGCGTAGCCTCATGGGTCGTTCCAGAAAGGATTGACCTGGATGCGGATCTGGCCGTGCGTCTAATGAACGCCGAGCCCGAGATGGCGGTGGCGGACCGTTGCCTCAGCCGCTCCACCGTTCCCGAATCGACATCCCCCCAAAGCCATCTCCTGCCATCTCAGCATGGCAGAGCGGCTTCCGTATTTGGATGGTTTGTAGTGGCAGGAACGGCGTTCGTGCTCGCAGTCAGCGCAGTCGCGCTATTGACCTCTTCGGGTCGGGTGGGCGACGGTGTTTCGACGTCAACCTCGACCCCGGTGCCAGAGCGACAAGAACCGGCCGGTCGACCGCCGCGTTAGCGCAGCGGTCACATCTTTTGCTGGTCCGGCTCCTTCTATGCTGCAAGCCCGACGGTTCCGGGCATCGCGGCTCAGTCCATCATGATTCTGGATATCAGGGGGTCGCCCACATCCGAATCAGATTGTAGTAGTACGTGTAGAGCTGCGTGAGCTCCAAGCTCGCCGCCAGGGGGCGCTCGAGCCTCTCCAGCGTCTGAAACATGGCATAAAGCATTGCACGCTGCTCGGCGTCGCGTACCATGCTTTGCGTCCAAAATATCATTGCCAGTCGGGTACCGCGGGTGACTTTGGCGACGTGGTGCACGGTGTTCGCCTGGTAGAGGATGAGATCGCCAGCCGACAACTTGGTTGCGTAGCCTCCCGGCGTAACGTCAGTAACCAATTCGCCACCGTCATAGTCGTCGGGATCGGAAATGAACAGCGTGGCCGACAAATCGGCACGCATTGCGGTGCCCCCACCGAGAATCGCCGCGTCGCAATGATCGCCGTACTCCATGCCTTCGACGTAGCGGTTCATCATGGGAGGGCTCATGATGGCCGGCAACGCCGCGCTGAAGAACTGCGGGTGACGCCGAATCGCGCGTAGGGTTATCTCGGCTGCGGCCTGCGCCTCGCGGCTTTCGCGCGGCGCTTCCGTGTTGTGCTTGTGCGGTGCCGCGATGACGCCGGCCGTCTTGCGGCCATCGTCCCAGCGCATGGTAGCGGCAAGCTCGCGCAGCTGGCGAAGCTCGTCGGGCGTCAGCACATTTTTCAGATGATAGATCATGTATGTTGCGCAGCGACGCTGCGGGTGCCCATGGCGAAAATCCCTGTCGATCCGATCGGACGTGTTTTTTGAACAACCGGGATTCTACCGCGGTACCCTGTTCCGACCATGTCGCGTTGGGCCTGAGACCCCGTTGCGTCAGGCATGTTGTTAGCGCGCAGGGGCCATGCTCAATCTCCGCCCGCGGGCATCCGCCTCCCATCTGCCCCTGTCCTCGTGTTTGCGTCGCCATCCTTGTGAGTAGCGAAGCTAGCGGCTAACGACCGGGTATATGAGTTGGCCCCAAAAGCCCTCCGGCACGGATTCGTCGCGCAGACCAAACTCAGCGGGTCGCACACCCCTCGGCAAGTAGAAGGTCCCAAATAACAAGTCCCAAATCGGGAAAAGCCCAGCGAAGTTCTTGTCCCGCGCCCGGTCTTCCTTCGTGTGATGCCAACGATGAAATGCAGGGCTCGCAAAGACATAGCGCAGCGGACCGAATGCCCATGAGACGTTTGCATGCAACCCGATCGCATACAATGCAAGAAAAGGTATGTAGACCGAGACGACAAGCGGCGAGAAGCCCAGCAGCATAAAGGGCACTGCCTGGCAAAGGCGCACGACGAGCTCGTTGATCGGGTGCAGGCGAACCGATGAAAGCCAATCCAAGTCAACCGAGCTATGGTGGATGGCGTGAAATTTCCACCATCGACGGCCATGAAATCCGCGATGCAACCAGTATCCGATAAGGTCGCCAAGCAACAGGATCAACGCGACTTGCAAACCCCCGGGCAGCAGGCCTGCAGGACCGAATCCGGCCAGGATCGAGCTCTTGTCCAGAGGCCGGCCGATCATGAGGAGCAGCGGGACCACACCCACGATGACGGCGGCCTGGCTGATCGTCTTGGTCACCAGCGGCGTGAAGAACCAATAGGTCACGTCGGTTAAAAAGCCGCGCCGAAGCCGGCGTTGTTGCGACTGCCCCGGCCATCGCCATTCGATGAACCAGAACAGAACGGCCAACACAACGAAGGCGAAGGTCAGCTCAAGGAGTCGCTTGCCCGTGATCATCGCATTGGCATCATCGTCGAAGCACCGATCGACATTGTGCGCGTGCCGTTGTATCCAGCGCAGCAGTTTTCCGTAACAGATTATTAGTTGCGACAGGCTCTATGCTCGGGCCCAGAGCGCTGCAGCTCTGACTCGACACGCGCGACACGTCATCCGCGGCGATATTGGCTGTGAATAGTCGGCAGCACAGCTGACGAATTGTCCCGTGCGCGGGAGGGTCCGATACAACTACATTGCATGCAGGACCTGGGAAAGCGCAGAAAGGCGACACGACAGCGCGCCGCGACGGGTTCTTTGCCGCCGGAGCGATTTTTCCGGCGTCATACGGGAAGCAAGTCTCGTCTGACGAACAGCGGAACAAAAGGAGACTAATATGTCTGCGAAGGAACTCACGAAGTGTGCCACTGCCGCACTGGCTGCAGCCGCATGTGTCTTTGTGATGGAGAGCGCCGGCGCTGCCGATTTCACCCCCGCCTCCGCTCCCTGCCACCCGTCGACGGACCGAGGCGCGTGCCTCAAGCACGCGCAACCCGTCGTGGGCAGCGTGGAAACGGTCGCACTGCTCCAGAACGGCGCAAGTGATCCGTTGGCTGCCCCCTGCCACCCCTCGATGGATCGAGGCGCATGCCTGAAACGATAGCAGCGCGCGCGACGACGGCGTCCGATGTTGAATATGGGTTCGCGCAGGGTACGTCAGCGGTGGACGTGCCCTGCGCGCCTTGACCGTGATTCAGCCGCCGTGACCGGCCGTGCAAGCTTCGATGAGTCGGTTCTCGACGGAAAACAGCCCGTTCTCGCGATCGCATTCGCGCATTACGCTGCGGCTGCCTGCTTTCCTCGGCTCACATTGACGCCGTCGTCGGGACGCAGCGTCCAGAACGAGAGCGAGGACAGCATCGTCAATCCACCGACTGTCAGAAACGTGCGGTGCAGCGCGCTTGTCACGGCCACCTGATCGGTTTGCGGCACGCCACCCAGATACCAGGCGGCAATGAGCGAGCCGCATGCCAGCCCGAAACTCATAGAAAGCTGCTGGCAGGTACTGGCGATGGACGTAGCCATGCTCGACTCCGCAGCGTCGATGTCGGCGTAACCCATCGCATTCATGCTCGAGAATTGCAGTGAATTGAAGAGACCCTGCGCCAACCCCAAGAACACAATCATCACCAGCGGCGTGCCGGGTGTCACAAGGGAGTAAAGGCAAATCGTCAGCCCCGCCATCACCGTATTCACGATCAATATCTGGCGAAATCCATGGCGCCGCAGGAGTCGTGCGCTCAGGAATTTCATACCCATCGCTGCGGCAGCGGTTGGCATCATGAGCAAGCCGGATTCCCAGGGCGGCATGCCAAGGCCGAGTTGATAGAGCAGCGGAAGCAGTAGCGGTACACCGCCGATGCCGAGACGCGTGATGAAACCTCCAACTACCGAAACTCGAAACGTGCGCACCTCGAACAGCGAGAGACGAAGCAGCGGATAGGCTGCCAGGCGGGCATGCCACCCATAGGCCGCCAGCAGGCTGATCGAGAGCAGGAAAAGTACACCGGCCGACGTAATGTCGATGCTGTGCTCGCCGAAAATTTCCAGGAGCCACGACAGTAGTGCCGTGCCACTACCGAACAGAACGAGCCCGACGACATCAAGCGGACGCGCATCGCCACCTCGATAGTCGGGCATGTGGCGAAAGATGATCAGCAATGCCACAACGCCCATCGGCACGTTAACGAAGAAGATCTCCCGCCAGGACAGCCAGTGCACGATCAGGCCGCCCACTGTCGGCCCAAGCAGCGGCCCGATCAGCGCGGGAATGATCACGAAGTTCAGCGCCATCAGCAGTTCCGACTTGGGGAAGGTGCGGACAATTGCCAGACGGCCGACAGGCGTCATCATGGCGGCACCAAGCCCCTGCAGAATACGCATCGCCACCAGCATCGGCACATCAACCGACAATCCGCAGAGTACGGACGCCAGCGTAAATATCGCGACCGCAAGCGCAAACACACGGCGCGTGCCATAGCGATCGGCGATCCAGCCACTTACCGGTATGCCCACGGCGAGACTGAGGATGTAGCTCGTTACCACCGCCTTGAGACTGAGGGGCGGCACCCCTAGGCTTGTCGCCATCGAAGGAATCGCCGTGTTGACGATCGTCGAGTCGAGCTGTTCCATGAACAGCGCCGTGGCGACAACCCACGGCAACCACCGCTTTACCGTCGATGCGCCAGACTCGGGCATCGTGACGTCGGGAGCGGGAGGCATTGGATTAGACGGCGCGCGCCCGGCACGAGCCGCGTTTCGCGATGATGCTCATGCCGGTTGCCAAAGAATGCATCGCAGGCGGCGGAGGCAAACCCTTGGATCCGCTGCCCAGCGGCAATGAGCAGCGGGACGCCCTTGCCGCCGCCGGCCTGTGCAAAGCCGGCCTTCGCCACCGGTTGGGCATCGTCAGGCGCGCTTTTTGAACCGGGCCCAGAGGTGCAAGAGGTCGTGGCCCAGCGTAAGCGCATTCAGAAGATACTGCATCGTGACATCCAATTCGTCATCGTTGCACCAGTAATCATCGATGAGGCCGTAAGTCGTGTAGGTTGATCGATTGAAACCGTTCTCGAGATCGTTGTACCAGATCGCGGTTCGACCAACTAACGCAACCGTCCAGAACCCGCCGCCGCCATCTCCATAGGGGTGCTGCTGCCATTTTTCAGGGTCGATGCGGATGGCAGTCCAAAGGCGTTGTTGCGCTTCGGTCATGCGGGCGCACCCCTGACTGATCCGCGCCAACAATTCGGCTTCGGAAATCGGTTCCCAATCCACCATGCTTATATTCCCAATCCGATGCTCATTGATTGCGTCAGCGGCATCCCTTACAAATCAAAGGTCAACCCGAAATCGGAGAGCATCCGTTGCGCCATATTGAATCGGGTATTGGAAGCGCTCCACCAGACCCCCCCCGTTTGCCTCAACGACTTTTCTCGAGGCGACGTTCTCGGGATCCATGGTGATTTCAACGTATCTCAATCCTTCCTCCGCCGCACACCGCAGCATCGATCTCAGCGCCAGCTTGGCGTAGCCCCGGCCGGTTTTCCATGGCACTACGCTATAACCGATGTGCCCAAGCACGTGCGAAGGCAGGGACGACGTTCCCGGTTGCCAGCGAAGTCCTATCGAACCAGAAAATTCCCCGTCCCACATCCACAGCCGATAGCCCGGCAAACGGCGCGCGGACGAGCCATCGGGCAGCACGATGGGCGGACCGATGGCCTCTCGATCCGTGAGCCGGGCGACAAAGGTTTCGGCGTCCCTGTCTATCTCAGCGAGCTCTTCGACCGCGGCCGCGGCGCCCTTAACGTTGTCCGGGGACCATCCACGCTGCAGCGCCATGACGTAGCTCGGAAGAAAGGCCATTGCCGGACGCACAAGGTGCATCGGGTTACCCGTTTCGGGCATCGCCCCTCCTCAGCCTTACGGCACTCACGTTCGATTCCAAAGGTCGCGCCCGCAAGGCAAGAATCCAGCTCTGACGCGATTTGCCCCTCGGGACGGAAGGATCAGGCATCGCCAGTGGGAATGATTGCCGCCGTTTCGACCATGAGAATGACGGCTCGCGCAGGGGCACGTGTGCGATGCACAACCCCCTTGGGCACCACGAAGCCCTGTCGCGGTCCAAGCTCGATAGATTGGCTCTCCAGATCGATGATGAACTTCCCGTCGAGGACGAAGAAGAATTCATCATCGTTATCGTGCTTGTGCCAGTGGTACTCGCCCTGCAATACGCCGAGTCGAACGACGGAATCGTTCACTTTGCAAAGGGTCTGGTTGTACCAAGGGTCAGTGCACGCCTGAACGAGCGCGGGAACATCGACGACGGCCAGAGCTGGAAACTGAATATTTAGGTACGTTGCGTAGGGATACGCTTGCGCTTCACTCATGATGCATTCCCTCCTGACGAATTGGCGATCGGCCGGGCGAATTTGCGCTCGACGAAGCCCATCCATAGCACCGTGCGAAAGCCACCCCCGCCACGCGCTTGCAGTCGAATCTAGCCCGCGCTCGCGCCAACGAGACGAAACGCGAGCAGCGAGGCATCTCTCAGCCGTGCGCTGACGTCGGCGAGCCACTGGCCAAGGCGCGAGGCCGCTTCAGAGAGCGCCTTATCGAGCGCGTCGAGGCTCGCCTGCGCAAACCGATGTCCCGTGGGAGATTCGCAAAATGCGACATATTGATCGAGCTCCTGGTCCGACAAGGACTGATAGATCGACGCAAAATCCGCGACAATTCGTGGTTCGAGCATTTCAGCGAACTGAGCCCTTTGGGACTGGAACTTCGATTTCAGATCCTCGCCTTTATCCGTTGCGGCGCCTGGCCGGCTCAGCGCCAGGCCCCGCGCGACTCCAATCATCGTATCGACAATGATTGCCGCCGCCGCGTCGGCGGAAAATGTCGCCTTCGTGAGGCGTTCCAGTCGCTCCCTCCGCGATGCCGGAAGACTCGCCAGCAGCCGGGGTGCCGCATCCAACCTCTCGATGGCAGCTTCAGGACTCGATCCCGCTTCTTCGAGCGCAGTAATTCGTTGGCCCAGGTCCGATGACAACCAGCGCAGGACGCTTGCCGCATCCTGCGGAGAAAGCGTTGCCACAAGCTGATCCCTTACCGAGGTTCTAAGGGCATCCGCAGCGTACGCAGAGGCAATGGCCTCCTGCAGGCGCACCAGGTCTTTCTCGCCTAGCCTGGACGCCTTTGCCTGCGCCTGGGAAACCCCGGCCTGCATCATGGGTTCAACCTGGGCGAGCTGAATCCAGAGTCCCGACTTTTGCATCAATTCATCGAAGACGGAATCCGGCGGACGAACGCTCGGTGTGGAGCAGCTGACCGCAGACAGGACGACGGTAGCGAGGGTGAAGATTCGTATGCGATTCACGGCCACAGGCACCAAGGAAGCCAATCTTCGGAAGAATTTTTCCCGGCGCCAAACCGATCCTGCGCAGGTCGCCACGACCCGGACCGAGCAACGGGCTAGCCGCAGACAACCATGAACACCCGGTCATCCGGCGCCACATCGCCGTGCGGGTAGCGCACCGATTGTACCTCGACCAAGCCGAGTCGTTGCAGCAGCCGAATTGAGCGTGAATTCCTCGGATCAACGGTCGCAAACAGTGTTCGCACATCGAAATCGCGGCCAAGGCCCGGTAGCACGGCGCGACAGGCTTCAAATGCGATGCCGCGCCCCCAGTACGCCGGTGCGAAAGCAAAAGCAAAGTCCCCGCTAAGCTGGGGATAGATGGTTGCCTGCACGAATCCCACGCACTCTCCGGACTTCAGCCGCACCACCCAATTGAGCCAACGCTCACTGCCGTCCGCGGAACATCCCTTCTCAAGGTGTGCATAGCGTTCGCGCAGCGCCGAAACCGATGTCGGTGGCTGCCCAGGCATGTA